>Ga0307518_10001057_pt1 | contig 20643 bp, 20 predicted proteins | sample 25_EM_MG_FD_203889 | JGI IMG/M metagenome (GOLD analysis project Ga0307518, IMG submission 203889) | Populus trichocarpa ectomycorrhiza microbial communities from riparian zone in the Pacific Northwest, United States - 25_EM | ecosystem: Host-associated > Plants > Roots > Unclassified | place...
TAGAAATATCCATTAGTTTAGAATATAGGTGCTTAATTGTATAAAAAGTTAATCATTTGCTAGAAAATATGGTGTTCACTTGCATAAAAACTTATATTTGAAAATAATCTATCAATAAAAGCATAAAGCATTTGTGCGTGTGGGAAGTGCACGACATCGCATTCTAACCCCTCGTAACTCAAAAAAATACTTAAAGATATGTGCACATAATTAAGGCGTGTGTTGAATTTCTTATTAACGAAATGGAAGAGTGTGAAGCTATATATTATTGTATGGCCAAAACAACATTGTTGAGCATCTGTACTTAATGAATGAATTATTGGGGATCTAAGAGAGCTAGAGTCTGTGGCAAGGAGCTCAGTTATTCTCTCTTGTCGTTGAGTTTCGTTAGTCATTAAAATATTTTTTTTATAAGTAATGAAAGGTAATGAACTGGTTTTTTTTATAAATGACACCACTAATAAAATCGTGGAAAAACTACACATGAAAATTGGGCTTTCCACATACTATGATCTTGGGCCAAAATGTATGAGCTTGAGACTTGATGTCTGGGTTGTTTTGAGTTTGGTCAATCTCGAAGAAACAAGTTTCTCATGGAAAAAAGGATTCTTTGTTGTTTAAGTTGATGTGTGTATTAAAAAAATAATGTGCGAGAAAATTGAGAGAAAATGTGTTGGGTTTGAAAAAATTATAACTTATTAGAATATATTTTGTTTACTTGGTGATTCAATGTATTTCTAAATTTTGATCACATCAACTCATCTAGGGAGTCGTATGAAAATTAACGGATGAAAATGTTAGTGTCTATTATTAAAAAGAGTGGTTGACACATTATTGGTAAAGTGTTTGATGAAAGTTAGTGACATGTTGGCTAGAAAAAAAATATCTAATTACATAGAAAATGATTTTTATTTGTATTGTGAATCATTGCTTAGAAAATATGGGTCTAACTTGTATACTTGTAAAAAAATCTATCAATAAAAATATAAAAAATCCATGTGAATGGATGACGTGGGGTGACATATTTTGACTTCATGCAACTCGAAAAAGTACATTGAGAAGAGCTGAGAATTGTTTTTAGTATGGAGTGTGGGTGTTCGGGCCATAGTGTTGATGATGACCATGTCGCGTGATGGCAATGGCTAACATTTACACCACCAAATTAGCAAATTAAATAGTATAATTTTCAGGTTATGCTATAATGTTGAAATTTGTCGTCATAAAGATATGTCTAATTAATGTATGTGATAGTGCCTACTCAACATCGAGAAAGAGAAAGTGATTTAGGTTTTTAGGTTAATATATCATGAATTCTCCATTATAAAAGCAAACACGGTTTAAATAAGCTACCAAAAATTATCCTAGTAATAAAATAAGTAAAATGTAATAATACATGGTGTGTGTAAACCTGGTCATGTCATATTTCATAAAAAAATAAAAAAAATTAACTAAGTTAAAAATCTGGATAAGTCATAATCCGATTGATCTGGTTAAATTTAATAATTTTTTAAAAAATTATTTTTTTAAATAATATTTTTTTAATTATTTTTTTAAAAAATTAAGTTAATATATCCAATTCATGGTTCATCCTTTATACCGAGCCGTGTTTAGTAAAAATTAGCATAGATCAACATAATAAATGGTAGTTTAGAACTTGCAAATATATAACGTAAATTTCATGAGAAAAGATTTTCTTTAAAAAAAAATAGAAAAGAATTAGTAAAGTTATCATGAAACACAACTCATTACATATAAAAAATCAGAAAATTGTCAGCAAAAAGTCAAACCCAACATCTTGCTGTTTGGATCATTCAATTCAAAAAAAAAAAAAAGACTAACTGAATGACCACGTTGGGCAGGCATTGCCAGCCTATTCATGTATAGTTCCCCACGTTGGGCCAACTGAATGACCATACAGACCATACCTTGAACTACCCGAAATTCAAACAACAATGGACATTTACGTCATTTCCGAAGAAAACAGAACATCACCCGCCCTTTTCTGTGCTCAAAACAAAATTAAATACATGGTTATAATACTCAACCCAATGAAAAAAGGTTGAAATGACAATAATTTTGATAAATAATAATAATAATAATAATAATAATAATAATTTGATTCCTTGACCCACAAGTTAACTGGTGACTCGAATGTCATACCTATGATTAAATCATCCAACCTTAAAATATCAAAATCCTAAATTATGATTAATTAGCCATCTAATCATCGACTGTTTGTCCAAATTACTAAACAAGCCCTCCAGTTTGGTGGCGAACATTTTGGAGGTTAACAGAAAAAACAGAAAGAGAGAGAGAGAGAGAGAAACAGGAGGTCTTCCTCTTCTTTCTTTCTTTTTTTTTTTTTCCTCTTTTTTTTGGGGGGTTTTTTCTTGTCATCTTTCACTTTGAAATCTTTTTAAAAACCGAAATCAAAGAAGCTAAAATTTGAGATAAATGGGAACGTTTACAAGTCTTAGAAAAGCTTATGGGGCTCTTAAGGATACAACAAAAGTTGGCCTTGCAAAGGTCAATAGTGAATACAAGGTGAGATTTTTGTTTTGTTTTTGGATTCTTTATCCTTTTTTGTTTAATGGGTTCTTTTCTTTTTATGTTTAAATTTTTGTTATGGATTTATTTTTATTTTTATTTGGTTTTTGAATGGAAGGAATTGGATATAGCCATTGTAAAGGCTACCAATCATGTTGAATGCCCTCCTAAGGAACGCCATGTTAGAAGTAAGTTTAAGTTTTGAAGTGGGGTGTTGAAGATTTTGATCTGTGATTGTGATTGTGTTTTTTGAACGTGTAATTGAATTGTGGAGATGGGGTTATCTTGTGATTTATGGTTTTGGATTTTTATTAGGGAATATTCGATTATGTTTGTTTTTGTTTCCTTTTGTTTTTGTAGAAATATTTTCGGCAACATCAGCAATGAGACCTCGAGCAGATGTGGCATACTGCATTCATGCACTTGCTAGGAGATTAGCCAAGACGCGAAATTGGATTGTAATGTTGCTCTTTCTTTTAATCTTGATTAATTATTGTTGTTTTGTTTAACATTTAGTGATTGTTTCTTAGATTATAAAGGAACATTTGAACTTGTATAAATGAGTTTTGATCTAAGCATAGTCGTGTCATAATTGTAATGCGAGTTTTCATCAATACAAATATTTCCTAGATAAAATAGATGGAACTTGATTTTGGAAATTCGGATGTCTTTACACAGGTTGCGATAAAGACATTGATAGTCATTCATAGGACATTGAGAGAAGGCGATCCTACATTCCGAGAGGAGCTCTTGAACTACTTATACAGAGGAAATATTCTCCAAATATCCAATTTTAAAGATGACTCTAGTCCGCTGGGTATGTAGCCTATGTTCACTATTGTTTTTGTCAGTTGATGTGAAGTAGCTTTGAATTTTGAATATCAATAGCTTTTTAGATTGCTATATCTGAAATGCAGCCTGGGATTGCTCCGCGTGGGTTCGTACTTATGCTCTTTTTCTAGAGGAAAGATTGGAATGTTTTAAGACTTTGAAATTCGACATTGAGGCTGAGCGTCTGACAAAAACATCACCAGGGGCAACCAAGGTTTCTTCTGTACTGTGCATTAATTTAGAATCATATTCTAACCTGGCATCAGAATATGCTATTATCATGGTCCAGCATTAAGTGTCCGCTTGTTATAACAGGTGCATAGTAAAACACGGCTTTTGAATCGAGAGGATCTCTTGGAGCAGCTACCTGCACTGCAGCAGCTTCTTTATCGTCTAGTTGGTTGCCAGGTAAGGGTGTATTTTAGTAACAAATTTGTATAATTATGATCTTGGAATAAAGAGATTTCTTTTTGTGGCTTTGATGTCTCCTAACCATCGAATTATCTTCCATTTTATAGCCCTTTCCTTTTCACTTCCTCTAATTTTTGCAGCCTGAAGGTGGAGCTTATACCAATTATCTCGTACAGTATGCCTTGGCCCTGGTATGCATGATACAAACGTGTATTTCTTGCAACAGTGTTTTCAGAAGTGTTTTTTGCGCAAGTACTTGGGTGAAATTGTGCATGACTGGGGAATCTTTCGGTGAAAACCAGTTCATATATAACTGAAATTTAAATTATTTCATCTACCAGTTGAGCTGTGAATTTCATAAATGTATGGATCGGTGACAGTGCACTTTCTTCATCCTTATTATAGGGATAAGATTGTGTAGTGAGCTGCAGTCCCTTATGTTTAAATCATTCTCTTGAAGCATTACGGTGCTGTCTTTTTAGTTCTTGTAACCTGCTAGGGATAATGCAAAAGGTGACTTCAAGTGTTTGTTTTTCCCTTTTCTTGTTAACCTGAGACCGAAAAAGAAAATCTGGAAGCCTGGTCGCAGTGCATGATTCTTGAATGCATATGCAAACAATTGGTGCCTTTGTTATTTCATGAGGGTTTCTTCATATTTATCCAATTTCTTCCATAGGGCTGTTGATAACCATATAAAACATCTAATGTTCTATGCAGTGGTCATTATACAAACACTTTTTTTTTTTGCTTTTTTGTTTTTTAATTCTAAATCCAAAAAAAATGCAGGTCTTGAAGGAGAGCTTTAAAATCTATTGTGCAATCAATGATGGAATTATCAATCTTGTGGACATGGTAAAACTTTTATTCAAGTTTGTAATTTCATCTTGGATTAATTAATTGTATTTGTCCTCCTAGTTTTTTTTCCTCCATTAACATAAATTCCAAATGTTTATGCAGTTTTTTGAAATGTCAAAACACAATGCAGTCAAAGCACTTAATACGTACAAAAGAGCTGGCCAACAGGTTTTACAACCATGTTACTCTTCATAGATTTTGTTATTGTATGCTGACACTGGTTGCAGTCGACTGCTTTTAGTGCCAAATGGGGATGCCTTATTATGTGTTTTAGTTGTGCTTATTTGTCTAGTTTCTAATTCAATTTTGGTTGTTCAGGCTGAATGTCTTGCTGAATTTTATGACTATTGCAAAGGTTTGGAGCTTGCAAGGAACTTTCAGTTTCCAACACTGAGACAGGTTCTCTTTTCTACCAAACTGAAAATATTTAGTGAATGACCACAGCTGGTTCTTACCGACTTTTCTGTATTGAGCAGCCCCCTCCAACTTTTCTTGCAACAATGGAAGAATATGTTAAGGAAGCACCTCAGTCGGGTTCTGTCCCCAGGAAACTGGTGAGAAATTTTGTCCGTAGCAGTTTGCTTTTAAATGAGATGGTTGAAGATTTTTTTTTCGTCTGATAATTGTATCCTCAATTGGCCCAGTCTTTATTCAAATGTGTTGAAATGACCTTTGAAGTATGGGAAAATGGAATGTGACACCTCTATATTTTGGGTTTGTGATAAACATACTGTTTCACTAATAGGAGTATACACAGAGAGAGCCCGAGAAACCTGAGGAGCCTTCAGAACCTGCAGAGCAAGTTGAAAAGGCTGATGTTGAAGAAACATTGATAGATATGGAGGAAGAAGCCAAGCCTGAGGAAGAGGAGGTAGAACCTCCATTAGTATCCACTGATGCTACTGGAGATTTGCTGGTAAGATCAAAATTTTTCCGCATTTCCTTTGAAGTTGATATCTTGAGTTCTCATTCACGTTGTTTTCATATTTTGTTGCAGGGTCTGAATGAAATAAATCCAAAAGCTGCAGAGCTAGAGGAAAGCAATGCATTGGCTCTTGCAATTGTTCCACCTGGTAGTGAACATAGCGATTGGTTTAAATCTTATCAAGAAACTTTAAGTTCATGTCTGTGCGGTAGAGTATGAAGTTCATTTGGAGTAGCGTTTCCATCTTCTATTGATTAAATGGTCCACCAATTCATGATATAGAAAATCAATTCACCTTGTTTAAATGGTTATATTGCTATTTCTCTTCTGAAGCTGATGAGACAGAAAAAAGTTTTAAGAGTATGGGCAGTGATTAGTACCACTCAAGAACCCGAGTTATTCTCTTTCACCTCACATCTGGTGACACAATCTTTGTGGTCTCACGGTTGAAATTGATTATTTTGTTCTTTGAAACAAAAAGAATTATGAACATAAAAGTTCTTTTCCAATCTCTGCACGATGCGTCTTGACCATCCTATTTATTATACATTGCACGTCTCGTATGATATAAAGTACTTAATGTTAACATTGATGCAGGTGCCGATCCTCTGTCTTCATCAAATGCTTTGAGTGAACTTGGTAAGCCAAATGCAACAGGTTGGGAATTAGCACTTGTTACCACTCCAAGCAACCCTACTAGCCAACCAGCACAAAACAAAATGGTCAGTTTTATGGTCTTCCTTTTCCGTGATAAATATAACAAATATATTCAAATGACTACTGGTTGCATTTGAGATTTGAGTGAAGAACTGAGCAAACAACCTTCACTTGGTAATATCTTATTCTTTTCTAGAGCCTAGAACAGTTTGCTTGTTATCATTGAAGTTGGTTCATATAAGTGTGCACTGATATGTCTTTCTTGAAAATCCCAACCTGAAGTCATTAGTTTCACCTTCACTGTAATGTAATGGAGTTGCTAGAAATGTAGATGGAGGTTGCTCTAGGATCAGGTAGTTAATCGCTCGAGTTGGCATTTTGATTGATTGAATTGATTTGAAACACTTGAGCCTGGCTGATTTCTTGCTTTCGTATGCTTGATCCTAGAGCAAGCTCAATCTAAGTTTCTGTTAACTCAAATAGGATTCACTCGCTGCAGTTTTGTAACTTGAGCGTTGCATATTGCCTCATTGAAGGTCATTGAATCCTATTTTCAACTGAATCAAGTAGGATTCACTTGACTCCAGTTTAGTAGCTTTAAAGTAGCATATTGCCTCAATGAATGTCGGTGAATCCCATTTGCAGCTGATTCATTCTTCCAGTGGGGTCCATGAAAATGTGGTAACTGTTTTCATTTACTCATGATCGTGTTCTGGTTTTTTGGGTCAGGGTGGTGGTTTTGACCGGCTATTACTTGATAGTTTGTATGAAGACGATGCTGCAAGGAGGCAAATACAATTGCAAAATGCAGGGTATGGATATGGTGCCACAGCTATGAACAATCCATTTGAACAACCGGACCCATTTGCAATGTCCAACAGCATAGCACCCCCAACAAATGTGCAGATGGAGATGATGGCTCAGCAACAGCAGCAGTACCATCAGCAACAAATGATGATGCAACAGCACTACCAACAAAATCAATCAATGACAATGGTACCTTATCAATATCAACCACAATATCCTCTACAGCAAATGCCTCAGATGGGACAGATGGGTCCTGCCAACCCATTTGCGGACGAATTTTCGAGTTTCCCACAAGGTTCTGCACCGCATCAAGGAAACCACATGCTAATTTAGAGGCCCTTCTTTCCCAATTTGAGTTCATTCTTTGATTCTTTGGAGTAGCAGAGAATTTTTTTTGTTTCCTACGAAGTTTGATTAGTCTATCTCTTCTCTGTTTTTTTTTTTTTTTCCTTCTGGTGAAAGCTGATTATTTGTTCACCCAGTAAATAACTTCATTTATTTTTGTACCGAGGAACAATAGATCCTTCATTTTGGATCAGTGGATGTAATTTCTCTGACACATGGTTGGACATTGTTTTCAATCATAAATGTAACTGACCGCGACAGAAGATGTTCATGAGAAATCGAATGAAAATGTTATTCATCTTACTTGAATTTATAACCATTTGATCATTATTAAAAAAAGTTTCAAAAATATTTTTATATTACTCTCTATTGTTAACTTTACTTAACTGGATTATGTGCTCAGGTAGGAGTAGGAACAATGTTAAGGAACTAGGTTCTCACAATCAAGAACCTGAATTGTGGTTGGCTCAAGAGCTTCACAAGGATATTGATACAGGCATACATTGTTTAGAACCTAATGCACAAACATTGGAGTTTTGGGGACCATGCCTGTCTACGACTGGTGAATGGTGGAGGTGCAACACTGAGTTGGAAATCCTGACAACGCAGGTGCTGGTGGTGTTATTCGCTCATCACGGTGATTCAGGTTCAGGGGTCTCTCTTGCTATATCTCTAAAACTCATGAAGCTTATACTCTCTTCAGTACACATGTCTCGCGGACTCGAGTTTGATGTGTAACTTTCTAGCAAGTTTAAAAGCAAATATGGCCATTACCAGGCAGCTAACTTGCAGGCCGAGCTGAACCAAGTTTGATAATGTTACAAGATGACAGTGTTACAAAATCCGACCTAGCTTAGCTGCTAAACCCAATAAACCACTTACCTAGGGTCTGAACCGATAGAAAAAACTGTTCCTGTTTTTATTAAAATAATATTATTTTATTTTTAAAAAAATAAACTTGATGTAACCTAAATCAACTCAACCGACGTATGATCAGGCTTTAAACCGAATCGACCCGAACTCAGCTCTTGTAACTATGATGGATAAAACCCATTCCATAACGATCCATAATAGGTCTAACCGACGCGGGTATCAAGTGCATTCCTCACTGGCTATAAATATCTACGAAACTATCCTCGCCAAAAAGAGCAGGCAGTAATGGCAGCTAAAATCCTCTCTAAATCCCTATTCCACCACTGCACTCCCCACCATACTCCCCTCAAATCACCACCGCTAATCCCTATCTACCTCCACCACCGCCACCGTTCATCAAAACCCCAACTGATCGAAATCAATCTCTCCTCACCATCACTTCAATCAGACGGTGGTAATGGGAGCGAAGATGAAGAAGGGTTTTTTATTAAGAAACTTGAGGAGATTCTTCACCGTGTAATGCTTCAAAAATCAACACCTGATTGGTTGCCTTTTAGACCAGGGTCCTCTTTTTGGGTTCCACCCATATTGAGTGTTAACGATTTGATTCATAAGTTTGCTGGTTATAATCTTAGTGATGAAGAAACGCTTTCGCTTACAACTTGTCGTGGATGGCCTTCCGCTTCTTATTTTATTAAAGGTATGGTTTTTTTGGAGGTGTTGTGAAATGGGGTTTTGTTTAATCTTGGGAATATTGAAAATTTTATTTTTTATTTAATTTACTTTTTTTTTTTTTGTAAATTTTGTATGCTAGTTTGGAGCTTTGGAGAAATGAGGTTTTGTTTAATTTTGTTGGTTAAAATGAATTCTTTGTTGTGTGTGCTTTTAAGATTCTGTTATGGCTAATTTTGGAGCTACTAAGAAATGGGTGCATGTTGTTTCTGTTGAGTTTTGGGGAGTGATGTTTGTATGCAAGATTTGTTTTTTATGAATTGATTGGGGTTTAATTTATGAATGCTGCTGTTTATGAAAAGCCATTGCCTCTTTTGCCATGACTTGATTCTTTTTTGCCGGTTTGTGTTCTTGATCCTTGTAGCTGTTGAAAAAGTAAGACTGGCCTAAACTAATGGTACTCCCTCAATGTAGTTGTGAAAGATAGGTAAAGGATTAAATTGAAAAGTTTACCAATTCTGGATCATTGTTTAGTTCTTATGCATAATGTCAAAATGTGATGTATGAATTAGGACGTCAAAATGGAGGAATTCTACGTTGCTGTTAATATCATGGAGTTTTGCTACTGTTTATGAGGAAGAGGTGATGCATTTGAAATAGGAAGCTGGAATCGCTTGAATTGTTGTGGGTAGTAACATTTCCCCAATCGGTTATTATCATAAAGTTGTTGGAAAATGTTTTTATTATTGTTACTTCCATGTGACTATGTTTTGGTTGAGTCTTTTATCGGAAAACATTGGATAACCTATGGTAATAAAAGAATGAGTCTTTTATTATTGCAGTTTAATAGTTTTATATTGATACATATTTTTCTTGGCTGCTGATACAGCTGGAATCAATGTGAAGGTGAATGAGGAGGAGGAGGAGGAGCGGGTGGATTTGAAGGTGATGCCTCCTGAGGAGATGGAAGGGAAAGTGGTAGTGGAGGTTTTAACAGGCCCAACTGATATCGATGTGGCAGTGAAGGAGGAGAAGGGACATGTAAATATTAAGGTGGACCAAAAGGAGGGGGGTGAGGTGGGAAGGGAAGTGGTAGTGCAGGGGAATGAGGTAGAAGGGAAATTGGAGGTGCTGATTTTGGCAGGTTCGTCTTTGGAGGATGAGGAAGGATAAGATTCATATCACATGACAGGCTGGTTTCTCAGGTTAACGTTGTGTCTTTGCCCTTGCACTTCCTAGTTCTGAATGACGCATCCCATATTTGACATTGAAATTAGCATTAGATTTAGTGGAATGGGCTGAATTTATCATTTCTTGAGATTATATTGCCGGCTCCTGCTGTTGGCTTGGCCTAGCTATTTTGGTCTCCAACACGTCAACAGTCATTTGTAGCAGTGATTTTATGATAGTGAGAGCGGCCCTTCTGGTTTAAACTGTGATGATGTAACATTTTGCATCATAATACATTTCAATGTTCAGAACAGAATAATTTGAGAAAATTTGTACTGATACGAGGGCTCTTTACTCTCAAGCTAATGGCCTGCAGAGTACATGGCATTGTTAATTCAGGTAAAATTTGCATCTGAATTGTGCATATTTTGATGTCTCTCTATTTTGAATTTCCAGGTTCAATTTCCTCAAAAAAAATCTCCGTGTCGAAGAAAGAATATGAAGTAGAAATGACACCGATGTTGTACAGAAGCAGAAGCAATCCTGGTTGTTTATTGTCCGGAGAATTCTTGTAGTTAACTTCAATAGTTCTTAACTCACCTGTTCTACTACATTGTAGTCTAACCCTAATGTTATGCTGGTTGTCCATTGTTTGAGGACTGGAACAGTTCAGATATCAGTAAATGTTGTGAACAGAATATCAAGCTGCATGATCATTTTGTGAACAGTTTCTTGTAGCTTTCAAGTAAATGCACACAAAATTAAATACACAAACAAGAAATCTTGAACGATCTTTAGATTTATTATGCTTTCTGAAAAAGGGGCATGTCTGAATCCACAGAACTCTGGTTGGACTAGGAAGCATGAGTGAACACAGCTTGTATGTGTGTGTTTTAGGTGTTTTCTCCTCTGATTTGGAAATTTAGTGATTATTTTTGTGGAGTATTCAATTAATTCTAGTAAAACTAAAATAGAATTTAATTTAATTTTATCCAATATATTTTTTTCAATTTTGGTTTTGAATTTTTTATTACATTTTTAAGGGAAACCTAAACTGAATTTTTTGAAGCTTTCAGCATCAAACCGGACAATCTTATTATGTATTGGTTGTGGTTGGCAAAATTCACCATTTTTTTTTTTGTTATTTTTGTTTTTGTATTTTAAAAGTATTTTTAAAAAAAATTAAATTTTTTTATTATTTTCTTTACTTTAAATTAATATTTTTTTATGTTTTCAGTTTATTTTGATGTGATAATGTTAAAAATTATTTTTAAAATATAAAAAAATATTATTTTAATATATTTCTAAGTAAAAAATATTTAAAAAAATAATCATAATTATATTTTTAAATACACTCTGTTGATCAAATTGAATAATAATAATTAAGCTTTAAAGAGTAGATTTAACTCATTATAAAAATAAATAAAATAAAATAAAAATTGTTTTACTCACTTTAAAAATGTATTTTAACTTTGTTATAATTAATATCTATGAGCTTTTCACTTTTTTATTAGATATGTTGATATTCATTTTTTAAAAGAAAAATCATCTTTAAAATTATTTAAAAAATATTTTTTATATTAATTTTTATAATCAAATATGTTTTTATCATTCCTGTGTTTGTTGTTGAAAATGAGACTTGATCTAACTAATGAATCCAAATATAAAAAAAAAAAACTAAAATATCAAAAATTCAATTGAGTTTAACAAAAAAAAATCAAGAATCTGTTTACCTATAAAAAAAAATTGTAGTTAAAACCTAAAAGTAACAAATATTTTATCCCCATTGTTTAAATCTTACACATCATCATGTAAACGTGGCAGATACTGATTCGTCAACTATGAAAAAAGCCCCTATATATATTTATTTATTTTATCGAACTAAAAAGAAAGAAACATAGATATCAAACTCTTAACAATGGCAGAACAACCAGAGACGGTGTCGTCGAGCGTGAATCAATCTTCTAACACACAAAATTCTCCCGAAGATAAGCTCAAGCAATCATGGGTATTTCTCAATTTCCAATTCCATTCTCTAAATTTCTTTAATTTTCGTTTTCAAGTCTTATTTTTCAATAATGGGTAGTCCTTGACACAAAAGGAGATTGATGGGTTCTTATGTTGTTGGCTTTTGACCAGTTTTTATAAATTGGGTTTTGTCTTAGCTGACAAAAAAATGAAATGAATTGAAGTTTATTTATTTATGTTTTAGCTGTTTTTAGTCTAAGATTTTTTCTCCCTGTGCTCCTGATTTGTGCATTTGGAATGAATTCGGTGTGGTTATGTTGGGATTGATCATTCTCTGGTGGTTTTGTTACCTCAGGTGCCGTCGGCATTCTCTGGTTTTCCAGCTTATCCAGATGGTGGTTTTCAGATGTTTCCTGTCATGTATCCTGCACTAGTTCCAGGGTTAAATGCTATGCAAAATCAAGAACAAGCGAATCATGGGCCTGGCATTTATGCAGTGCCTGTTCCTCAATTTATGGGACCAATTGCTGGACTTCCTTCAAACACCCTAATTCCTCTCACGCTCAACATACCTACGTAAGTATGTCTGTGTTGTGTAAACTGTTAATATCTAAGGTTCATAGCATTGTTCACAGGAGATTACTTGCACACATACTTAGATACTGTAACAATTCTACCTATCACCCCTGCTGCCGAGTAATGATGCTTGATGGTGGTTAACAAGGTGATATATCTTTGTTGTTAAATGGATTACATGAACTGCTAATTAAAGATTGCTGTTTTTTCATATTGTTTGCTCAACAGTAGACCGACTCCTGAGGCTGGGGCAACCAGTGATCAAGCACAAGGGGGACAACAGCAACTGCAGCAGCCTGCAGCTCAAAGGCAAATTGTTGTTAGGAGATTTCAAATTGCATTTGAGTTGGATTTGTTTCTCATACTTAAGCTGGCAGCCGTAATCTTTTTGTTTCACCAAGATGGATCAAGACAAAGGCTTCTTGTCCTTGTGTTTTTAGCTTCACTTGTCTATTTGTAAGTACTAAACTTTCAAATGATTTGTTGTTAGAGATAAATTGTTCACATAGCATTTTTTTTCTTATTACTGTATACTCGTTTTAATTTCAGAGAGAAGAAAAGTTCAAGCTAACTAGTCAAGCTCATACACAACCTGTCCCTTGTTTTAAATGTTCTATTTCCAATCACAAACACCACATTAAATAATTTGTTTTGTCCCTCCAAGCTGTAGCCTTTTATTGTTCATGTGAAGCTATTTTCGGCAAGTCATGCACCTGGAAGCTGAACCTTTTCAATGAGTGTTGTAGGTACCAAACTGGAGCTCTGACACCGTTAGTACAATGGCTCTCACAAAGTATGCAAAGGGCAGCTGCCCCTCCCCGTCCACCTAGGCCTGCTGTCAGGGCGGAAAATGCTGCAATAAGGCAGAATGAAGATGTTGCTTTGGCAGGTATTGTTCTTCCAAATGCATACTAAGGATTTTGGATGTTTTCTGGGTTTCAATTTAATTATTTTTTAGGGAATGGGGATTCATGTTGATATTTCATTTCCAATTGTATGGTATGCAAGCGTATTTGTGCTCTTTTCCACAAGTAATGGATAAATGAAACTTGGACCCATATCAACTAAAATTGACTAACTGAACTTTGTCTTTGCATTGTATCAACTGTAATTATGAAGTTTGATTGATTTTCTCATTCTAGTTATGTTTACCTTTTCTTGACCTGGTGGTGAAGGATCTTGCTTATCTATGAGATATACAGTAAGTAGAGTGCTTTCAGTGCTCTTGGTCAAACATGGGGTACAACTGTGTGCCTGTGTGCCCATAAAAACAACATTTTTTTTTCTTGTGGAAGGATTGTTCTACTGGACTGGTTTTGAGTGGAGGTTTCTTAAGAGTGATTTCATATCAGGAGAGAACAACAGATTGTTTTACATACAAATTGCTAATTGTTTGTGTGAAATATGTGCTTTTGAACTGCCTTGTAAGCATTTTTCTCATCTGTAGAAATTAAATATTCATGGGGGGGCGTTAAAGCAAGTTACAGAAGGAATACTTTCATAAGCTCAGATTATTGTTGCTTTATCATGCTGATATTCCAATTTGATCATACTTCCAATCTTGTCTTATTGATTATTGCACCAATGTTGTGTAGTCTATTTGTTTGTGTTGTTAGGAAGACAGGTACAGGTAATATTCACGCTATGGTCTATATAACCCATGTCACAACAATGTGAATATGTAACACAGAACCCCTTGGTACCTATCGTAGTGAATGGCAGCATTACATCCTTCTCACTGTCTTTCATTTTGTTGTTACCTGAATCCCTGTGGACTGAAAACATGATTTGGATAGAGAAAGCTGATTGAAGTTGAGAGGACATTATATTTCTGATTGTTGTTTTAGTAACTTTTTGACAATCATTCGACAACTTTTTGCAGAGGGACAACCTGCAGTTGAGAATGAGAATAGACCTGCAGAGGATGGTAACCAAGCAGCTGAGAATGAAAATGTTGCTGAACCTGGCGGAGACAATGGGGGCCACCACTGGTGGGGAATTGTGAAGGAGATTCAGATGATTGTCTTCGGCTTTATCACCTCTCTTCTCCCAGGCTTTCACCACATAGATTAGACCATACTTTAGCTGGTAACAAAACCTCCCAAACCAGCATAGAGGCGGGGAAGAGTTGTTTCTGTCGTTTTCTCCCTTTCTTTCCCTTTTTGAAATAATCTGAAGAGTTCTTCCCCCTTTCTCTTTATTGACAACTTTGATACATATTGTATGTATATGTACCAGTTATGGCTCCACTAGAATAGTTCGATGATTATGGATTTAGGATTTCACATCTAATGTAAATTCCTGCTACGCCAAGTTACTATGCTAAATTTGATTCTTGGGTTGTGATAAGTAGAATAAAAAATTTCAGGTTGCTGTTACTTCTTAGTTACTGCGCATCTTTTCCAACTCAGTCAGTTTCACTTTTTCCTTGTTATGGCAAGGTGCTGATGCATTTGCCCGTTATTTTAGCTCTCTCGGCCTGACTAGGTGATATGAACCAATCCCTCGAGAGCAAATGGACTTGGTTCTCTGCATCTCGAGTTGTCACTTGTCAAACTAAAGATGAGTGATCTGTCCAGTGGTCTAAATGGTTAAGGTATTGGACTCTTTTATCATGGTGCACGTTCAGAGTCTTGCATGAATCCTAGTTGAACTCTCTTTCCCCAAATTGGAGGGCATTGTTTTTACTAAATATAGTGATTTGAGATATTACTGTCAATAAATTCAGGGAACATCGGTAGCTTTAGCTGTAATCCAAGACATATTCACTCGTATTAACCCAAAATTATATGCGAACCAAGCATGGCAGTTTCTCTCATAGAACATGTACCAAAGGTGAGCCAATTTAGACCAGGTTGGTTATACCTGCAAGTGCCAGTTCTAGTGAGTTGGGTTGGCTGCCAGTGCATCAATCCATATATGAAGTCCACTTTGTGGCATTTCAAAATTCTGCTTTGAATTATGCTCTCCCTCACACACACACACTCTTGGCTTGGTCAAGCATAAAGTGTATGGGATGTGAATACTCAAAATTAAAATAATAATAATAAATAAATAAATTCAGACCATTCTTCAAAGATCCGGTCAGTTCACCTTGGCTTTAGGATAAAGTAATGATGTCTCTCAAGTAACAGAAATAATGGTTTCCAGCAGAGTTAAATCAGTCTTCCTCCTATTTGCAATTTTACAATTGAGCATTCCTGAACCTGACTGTCAGGTTATTGTAAAGGATTCTGAGAAGCAAGGGTTTGATAATAAGCAGTCATGACAGAACTCGTATCGAAATGTCTGTAGAGAAATGCAAACTTGCTGAAGCTCAATTTTTTATTTTTGGGAGGGGAGGGGTAACAGCAAGGAGCCAAAACTCACTTTTATTAGCACTAAAAGAATATTAATTACAAAATGTATATACAGGTATATATAATTAAAGCTCAACTCACATCTCAGATAAGAGATTGCTGATTTTCCGAAGCTCTTTAAGAGCTGTCATGGCTGTGACTTGTCCTTTGCCAACAAGAGCAGTTTTGGAGAAATTCTCTAATGAACCCACCTGACCCCTATCTTGCTGGAAAACAGACTCGATTATCTGCAGCACAAATGATTAAGAAAAGTTCAGCTTGAATGCCTAACAAAAAACATATACCATATCACTATAGTTTTGCTTCGCTGATAAGTCAAAGGCCAAACTACTTCCTAGAATTCCCCAGAAACTTGAAAGCTACATAAATTACATGTGAAGCAGAAAGAAAATCATAGCAGGTAGAGAAACTATGACCCGTCTCCCTGGCAGAATAAATATGTATTGAAGTAAATCAATCCATATATCAAGCCAATTTTCCACAACATATCATACTTTTGTTTCATATTTTAACAACTTTCAGACTGTCTGTCTTAGAAGCATTATCTTAGAAAGAATTACCTGAATATGTTCAAGCATGGACTGTCCAAAGTTCCTCAAAGTACCCATCACATTCTGATCCACGCTCTCTCCTTTGCTACTGGCATAAGAGTTGCAAGATCCATTGACAGACGAAGATCCTATTGAATTAATCTGATTACTGGCATCGTTGACAGGTTTTGTAGCCTCAAATGTGCCGCTTCCCTTTTCAGAAGTCTCCTCACCAGCAGTATTCCGTCCAAACTTCCAAAACCATTGAAATTTACCTGAAAGTTTCCTCTCCTTAGGACCTGCAACCTGTTTTCCAGCAGGCTCATTGTTGGTCCCAGAATTTAGAGACACACCTTCAGGGGGATGGGAAACAGGAAGGGTTGGATCTTCCTGGAGAGCCTCAGGTTGATCATCATTTTCATCGACAGACATATTCGAGGCAACGCTACTTTTCTCAGAGTCATTTTCATGCTCATTACCACCACTAAGAGAACTAGATGGGTCCGAAAACACAGATGAATTTTCCTCACTCCCAGAATTTCCACTAAGACATCTCTCCTCAGTTGAGCAAGTGAAGTCATTGTTAACACTGTCTGGTCCCCCTCCCTCAACTTCTGCAGTTTGATGGTCCTTCTTGCCTGAAACTTCATGGCAATCTGATTTTCCAATATCTCCATCCATCCCAAGTTCATGTGATAAATCTTCTAACAAACTACGCTTAATAGATGACTTCTGATCCTTCTTCCCACTCCCTGCTTTTACTGGAGCTGGTGCAGATTCTGTCCTAGATAGGGGCAATCTTACTTTTTCTGTCCACCGTTTTTTCTGGCTTGGTTTCAATTTCCCTAAATGATCATGCTTGAGTTCTTCTGTCTTGTGCAAATCTCTCCATTTCTCCTCCCAATAACTATCAGGCACTGCATTTAGAGGAGTTTTGGGGGAAACAGAACCAGATGAAAGTGCATGAGTATGACCTCTCACCACCATTGATTTACTGTGGTTATAAATCCCATCAAATGGAGGAGACACAGAGGACATATTAGTATCCAGTGCGAGGGACTGTAAAGACTTTGCCTTGTTTATCAGTTTTCTCAGATCTATATTCTCAGGAAAATTCAAGAGTCTCTGGAGACAAGTAGTTGCGTGCTCAGTGGCAAGCAGGGAAGACCTCAAATGAAGAATCATAGAAACAGACATAGCTGGTATTAATGCTCCCCGAGGTGATATAAAGATACGAAAACCAGAGTCTGCATCATCTTCAGCACCTTTTTCTAATATGACATTATTATCTGCTGCAAATATTTCATCCCATATTAACAAGAGGTTTTCGAGTGAAAATTCTCGTCCAAATAAAACCCGTAACCAGCGAAGTGCAAAATACTGAGGTTCAACACCCAGCTCAACAAGGTGGCTGTGTAAAGATGAATCAACAACAGACAGTAAATGGTACAAAGCAGCAGAAGCTTCAATGACAGGGGGTAAGCCAGAATGAGAACCATGTGCAGGGGAGTGAGAGTAGAAGTCCACAACGGCAACTGAACCATGAGACCCACTCATCAATGCATCAAACATACAGTAAGCATCGTGTTCCATAAATTTCTCTGATATGACAATACCCAATTCACCTTCAGCCCCGTAAGCATCCGTTAGTAATACAGTTGTCTGTATCTCAGGATCAAGCTCATTGAGAGACTTGACTTTGACAGCATTACCATGGGAGCCAATTTCATCCTCCATGGAATCCAAAAACTTTTTAAAATCAAAGTTGTATGTAAGATCATTTTCCTGAAATGCTAAACCATCAAATTTGTCTGTGAAATGGTCTTCATACTGCTTGCGCACTTCAGACAGATGCTCCGCATCAATGTGAAGAACATATAGAAAAGGCGCCAAGAGTTCATGCATTCCTGTCAAGGAAAGCCAAAATAACCAAAAGGGAAACATTAATTTCCCTGTAAACGGATACTGTAACACATTGAAGTGAATGAATATAGGAAAAATGAAGAGATTAATGATTAAAATGATTGTCTGAGTCAAATTAACAATATATGATGAACAGCTTGAGATTACAGGGTCGCACTAATGATTGAATATTGGTACAACACAAAGACGAATGCCAAAAGGGTTGATGGGAACATGTCTTTCTTTCAATTTAATTTACCTTGTCGATAACCATACTCTGGATGTCTAAGGCACCACAATAACAAGATTCGTCTTAACATTCCTTGGCAGCCAGGTGTCTGGAAATAGCTACCATGTTCTGGATATAAACGTGACAAATCCTGGTCAAGTGTTTTTTCCAGTTCAGCATTCCGAAAGAAGCGACCCCAGGTGCTATCTGCAGGCAGCATTCGTATATCATCATTGATACCAAGTAATTACAACATTTTCACACGACATACCACATATCAGAGTCGCAATAAAATTATTTGAACGACATGTCAGTGACAATGCAGATAAAATCAGCAATTGGCATAAATATACCCTAGTTCAAGCAACAAGCTAACTTCCATCCATAAACTTACATGGCGCAAACAAAATAGTTACCTGGGTTTTGTGACAGTGGATTGTCAATTACAGGATCAGGTGAACTCCTTCCATCCTTTGACAAATGTGGATCAACTAAGAGCCGCCTTCTTAAACCAGCATACCTGACAAAGACAACCATTTTGATTTGTGTTAACAACAAACCAGCATACAAAGTAGACTTAAACCTTGAAATCCAACTGGAGACTCCCTCCTAATTCGATTGACTTTTAACGACCAAAAAAACAACTGATCACAACCAAAACCCCTACTATTTGATTCCATGGATCAAACCCTGAAAAAAAAATATAATGATTTTCAAAGATAATCAACTAGCTATCATCAAAATGGAAACATAACAAAAAAAGGAACCATCTTTAAATTCTATGTCAACTAAAACATAATTAAAAAAAAAAACTAAAAACCAAAAAAAAATTGCTTTCACTAACCAAGAATTCAAAAATCTCAAAATCTCAAAAACGAAAAAAAATACAATTATCTCTTTTTCAGGAAAAAAAAAAGGCCAAAACTTTACCTTCTTCTAGATTCAGCAGTAACTCTACGAACATCATCAACACTAGAAGATGAAGGAGAAGGCAAAATTCCAAGATCTATCCTCCATTGAACCCCTCTTAAATTCTCAAAACGACTCTGAATCCCCTCTCCTGCTGGCATTTCCTGCTCAATTGAAGCTGACCCCATGATTTTTTTACCAAATTTTAAAAAGACCCAGTTCCTCAAATCAACTCAAAACACAAAATCAAGCAAAACCCAAGAATTATTTTCCTTGAAAACCAATAAAGTCACAAAGTTTGTGTGGTTTATGCAATTCTAAAAGAGACCCAGAAAAGAGGATGATTTATATTTACAGAAAGATGAAAACTTTAAGCATAAATAGAAAGAGAGAGGAATTGAGAATTGAAAGGGAGAGAGTTTTGTGGGGTGGAAGTGGACGGAATTTCATTCCAAAAATGAAGAGGATGATGGGAGAGACTTGATGCAGATACAGAGAGAGATGTTAATAGTTAAATAAAACAAGTTTATTACTAGTAGTTATTTATTAGTATTATTATTATTATTATTATTATTATTATAAGTTTTAATGGAAAAGCTGAAAAGGTGGATGTGGAAAATATAATAGTTACTTTATATTTTTCGGAATAATTGTATTATTAGTACACCCATTTTATATTTATTTTTAATAAAATACGTAAATTTTATTTTTTTCATTTGAGTATACTAAGTTTTTCAAAAATTCCAATCAAGTATTTTTATTCATTTTCTGTCAATTTGTTTCATCATATGATGGGGTATATTTTTTTAAAATATTGTTTTTGGTACTTTAAATTTTATTTTACGTCAATCAAATATATGAGCTTTAAACTTTTTTTATTTTGATATACCATTATTTTTTATTGTTTCAGGGGAACATGTTTTCGAATGGACTTGGTTGTTTTGCTTGACTAAATTTTTTAATGTGGTCTTTTTGTCGTGATATTGTAAACGCATGATATTCACTTATTTAAATAAGATAATAAATATTTTAGTTATATTAAAACTCATATAGTTGATTAAGAACTCATATAGTTGA
>Ga0307518_10001058_pt1 | contig 20639 bp, 12 predicted proteins | sample 25_EM_MG_FD_203889 | JGI IMG/M metagenome (GOLD analysis project Ga0307518, IMG submission 203889) | Populus trichocarpa ectomycorrhiza microbial communities from riparian zone in the Pacific Northwest, United States - 25_EM | ecosystem: Host-associated > Plants > Roots > Unclassified | place...
CTAAATTAGTATCACATGGTGATTCTCAAATTCTTAAAGCACAAAAAAAAAAAAAAACCCAAAACAAGCGGTTGAAATTGCTTAAAAAACTAAAGTTGACATCAAAGAGAACTTTAGTGTAGATGTGTCATCCAAACCAAGCTCATCCATGTTGAATCAGTATTGTGAAATTATCAAATCAGTAAATGATCAATACATTGTTACTAGGGATGGCCAAATATTTCAACTAAAATTGTCATCATCTCAAATGATGATTTTATAAAAGATTGATCTTTTTAGGTTTTGAGAATTTTTGCCTAGATTAAAAAATTTTACATGAATATATCTTTGCTATAATTAGATTTAAAAAATTTGAAACTAGTTATCTCATGCATGCATTTGTGACAATGTTATATTCAAAATATCTATTTCTTCGAAGATGAGTTTTTTAAAAATAGAAAGGATTGACATGAAAAACTTTCTTTAATATTATTGGTCTCATAACATTTATTGCATTATTTCATTAATGATTATGATTTTTAGGTTTTGATAAGTTTAAAAATCCATGACACAATTTAATAAATTAAACATGATTTTTAATCCAATCATTAAACTAAACCAAAATTTTAAGGTCATATTTCCTTTTAAGTTTAAAATTCATGATGATCAAAGAAAAAAAAAAACCTTAAAATAAAGCTAAAAGTTATTGTGTAAAATTATATTTATTTACCATGTATTTGAATTCCTTTTTTTTTAGCTTAGTACTTTAAATTTAATTAAGACTTTACTTTTTAGAAATCTTAATGCATTCTAAAGTAATTAGAAATTCTTTTCTATAAGAATTTTAAATCTAAAACTAATATCAATAAATAAAGTTATCTAGTTTATTTTAAAAACATTCAGATCATACCATTCACACTTTTAATAATATATAAGAGATTTTCTTCATTTTTCTTTACTGTTTAGGCCTGTAATAAAAACCCTGACTTTTATCCAAGCTATACACAGTATCTACAAACATACAAGTTATTATGCAAAAAGCATATACCAACATGATTATTTCTTTTATAGATAAAATTTGCAATGTTCAAGCTCTTGTAGTGTACAGATCATTTATATATAATAATATCATTAACACAACTACAGCTGGTAACAACACCTGCAGGGTTTCCATTTCAATTGTGGTCTTAATTAGCACCGGTTGAGTCAACAGCAGACCCATTGATCTGTGCCTGGTAGTGCGAATATGAATCATGAGCTAGCGTCTGTGGTTGTGAATGAAAAATGGTGTCAGTTCAATTACCAAAATCGTTATACAATCAAGAAACATGATGAAGAATGCCATCATACCTGCTCTTGTGAACGGAAGTACATGAATGGGGTATAGTGCAGGAAATTTGAGACCCTCGAGGTATATATATCAGCATACCTGCAATTAAAATTAAGCATATCATTTTCAAGAACATTGAAATGGGAAAAAAAAAAAAAAATCAAACACAACCATATGCAGCGAATGTATTATGGACTTTTAAGAGAAAGCACTTACTTCTCTATTTGTCTCATTAAGTGGCTTTTATCCCACAGACCTGCACGAGAAAGAAATCCCCACCTGTTGCAAAATGAGAATTCTTTGTCAAATATGCCTGAACAGAAAACAAAGATGCACTGAGAAAACTGAGTCGATATAATTTTCATGTGACAGTGATACAGCTATGCCTAGAAAGAGGATGCTGCTGCTTGATTGACAACTGACAAAGGATATCCAAGCTAAATATCGAGTACTGATGCAAATAGAATGTAGAAAGTTTATAGAAGGGGGAAAGCCTAGTGGTACAACAAGCACGTCTATTTGGCTTGACACTAATTGGAGCATCCTAGACTGCTTTACTAGTTAATAGAGCAAGACTTTGGGGTGTCTAAATGCCTGGGGCAGTTAGTAATTTTTATTTTTGCCAAGGGTAGTTTTAAAATTTTTAAAAACCAGTCAACTTCTTTAGCATTCAGGTAGTGACTTCCCAACTAGCACCAGCTACGGTGCGTGCACCTCCTGACTCCTGAGGCACCTCCTTATTAGCCTATTTATATTGGTTGTAACCCCCACTTTTGAAGGATGGCTTAAGTGAATGAAATTAAGATCTTCGAGGTTAGGTATGTGATTGATCTTATCTTAGGTCTGATGCCTAAGAATTCCTAGTAGTGATTTCTAGGAGCCCTAGTGTGATGCTAGGTTTGTTTTCTTTCTTTTAACCTACTTAGTTGTTCCTTGTTGTTTACTTTTCAAAAGCACAACCTTATGATAAACACATCCCAATCCTCAACTATAGTCCATTTCGTTATTTACTAACCAACCATAGTATTTAGGTGCTGTAATTCAAGATCCTGCATCACCTAACCAATCATGTAACCGGGCAGATAAGTAGTGCTACAATTGAAACCATCCATGCCAGGCTTACCTTTCGCTGAAAAGCTCTCCATCTGCTTCTAGCATTGGAGCAATTTTCTCATCCAGTCTTTGCATAACAATCAATAGCTTTTGCATGCTTTCTGTGAGTTCTTGATCATCCATGTTAGTTGCAGCAAGGGTCTGAAGGTACACAAAATAAAGCAAGATAAACCATACAATCAGCAGTTCCTTTCAACTCATTCAGTCAAGAAATCTTCACTTGCACTTAGAGATGATGCATCTCATGCTCCACAGTATTTCAAGATGACATAGTTATCTGATACAACCAGTCCAACTAAATTTTCTTTTTAGAGCCACCAGCTACAATAGGGATTTACATTTCTGCAGGTGTGGCGTGGTACACTAAATTGTTCATACGAGCAACTGATAAGTTCATTTGCAGTGGATTGCAAGGAACTTCAGGTCAAGTACTGATAACACTGTCCAAGGCATTACAAACTATATGGAGCACATGTAGACTGAAACATGCTTAAAAAAGTAAGAGATCAATAATTTAAACAAGGAAACATGCTCACTTGAGCAGGACGCCCTGTATTTCTCCTTTGCAGAGCTAGCCGAAGTTGATTAAAGAGATCCCCCACCACCTCCTTTTGATTAATAAGCTCAATCAGTGTGGCCCGATGATCCCTACTATGAATCAGAGCACTGTACTGCAGCTCAAGAATTCAATACAATAAAAAAGAAACACTTATCAGTATTTGATCAATCCAGGATGTCAGAAATGTCTAGTATTCACGGTTCTTAATAAAAATCTATACAAGTAACATGAAAAATTACTTGAGGCTCAACTCCAAAAAAGCTGCTTTTAGCACTTTTCATAATAGTTTCAATACAATTTTTTAAGTCAATCTATAATTTCAGTACAAGAAATTCTGAACTCCAACCTCTTCTTCCAGTTCTCGACAAATCAATGCTGTTCGCCATAGTTGATGGACTTTAGATTGACTCACATCAGTGTATATATGATCACCAACATATAATATTTCATCCCCATGGATATCTAGGGAGTTTTCAACCATCTGAGCACTCCCACCTGAGTACAATCCACCTGTAGAACAAAATAAAGAACTTAAAAGATAGCTGATTAAGGGACATTGAACAGTACATTAATACAAGTCTTGTTGGTTCATGGCAGAAGAACAATCAGTTCTAAACAATAATGAAAAGGAGAATTTCTAGACTTCCTGTCCAAAAATAATGCATTTGCAGCAAAATTTTATCGATAACAATTGCATATGAAAGATATCATCCCCATTTCAATCTGTGTTCATCTAGTACGCCCAGTAATTCATGATGGCTGTCAAAATCAATGTTGCCAGATCCTTCTTATAATCAATACTTGACCATATTTACAGCAAAATTCCGAACAAGTGTTCATGCATGAACAGGATCCAAACACGATCACAGCACGTATATGTTCATTTGACAAAAATTCTACCATACAAAATGCACTGGTGTAGTGATAAAACTAGGACATGAACAAAGCATAATTCACCTTTACGAGCTTTGAAGCATGGACGCATTAAACCCTCACCTGTCACCACCTCATACAATGGGTGTGACATTTGAAAGAATTCTGGCTTTCTTGCAGATATTATCACCTATGTAAGTAAAGAATAACAAGAAATCATAACTCATAAGTTACCAACGTTTGATGAATGTCAAGGAGATCCATATCTTGCACAAGAAATAAAAAAAAAGAAATAAAAAAGAAAAAGAAAACTATTTACTATATGATTAACAATGGAGAAGGCTCTAAGCCTAGGGCTGGTATGATACAAGGGAAAGGAATGTGGTGAGAATCTTTCCATTTCTGGTCATGCTGATGATAATTGTAATATGCTATCCAGAAGAAAGAAAGTGTAGGCCAAGTTATTCCCTTTAAACTTTATGAAGCCTTATGTTATGGGACATAAAGAGGGTAATCACTTGGCATGAAGGCTGACAAAAAAGGCGCACTCACCATGTCAAACAGATCTCGCCAGCCCATATCATTTGGTAGGAATCTGTTAAACGAATGCTTCATCATTTTGTCCGTGTAATGATAATCAGAGTTTGTAATGAGTAGAAGCTTTTTACCAGCCTGTCACAGGAAAATCTCCAAACCCAGTATAAGATTATGATAACGTTGTCCTTATTCAAAGATGACAAGTTCAAAGATATACCTCCTTTTGATCTAACAGCGCTAAAGGTAATTCTGGATCAGGCTCCACAAACAATTCAGGATTTGACATGATCTCACTCTGTAAAATGCCATCAATCAGTACATCTTTTGTGGACCGAATTACCATAAGCACTGCAAAATGAACTCCCGTTAATATATTTACCTTAAGCTGACCCTCAACATGTGCCCGAAATAAAGCCTTTCCAACAGCCTGAAAATCATGTCAAGTATCAGAAAAGGAAAATACAAATACCTAATGACACTTGAGTTGTTGCAATTAATAATCTACAAAACATGCCTTGTAAAGTCCTTTATAGTCAGGTGGACATATTTCAGCTGATATAGCTCCTTCATCATATCTATCAACCATCTGAAAGTGGAATCAAAAGGGGCTATGACAGATTAACATGTTGTCACTTACACGAGCAAGCATACTGTTATGAATTAGATGGTTCATAAAAGACAATGACAATAACAATAACACTTATTAAACTAATGGTACTAACACAGGTGTGTCCTCAAATAGTCCTACTGATGTTAACCTACCTGATTTTGGGTTGGCAATATAAATTGATGAAGTCCTTGATAACGTTTAGTGTCAGTCCATGGGCTAACTTTGAGCCCAAATTTGCATTTCTTCTTTGCATGGGAAAATAAACTTATCCTATGTGTCTTTCAAGTTCAGAATATAATCTTTTCAAATTATTCAATCATGAATACATTGGAGTGTTCTACAAGAAATTATGTGGTTTTAATTTCCTTATGTCTGTTTGTATTTTAGGAAGTCAAAAACATGTGCTCGTTGATATTTGTCTAGTTTTTTGTCCGAGTCATTTATTTGGTTCTTAAAAATGTCATCTTAGTGTTTCTCTAGACTTGGAGGGTTACTCAAAGTATATAATTATGATTCAGACCATGTATTGAGATCTTTTGGCATAACTTGAATTGAAAGTCTTTCACTTGGCTTTTTGGTAACTTTTCATGTTATGTATCTCCTATGTGAGTGGACTTTTACCTTAACTTTGTAACTCTAAAGTGGTGAGTGATCTGTATTTTTAGAGTGGTGAGTTATTCGTATTTGTATCTCTTCATTTTTGTACCTTAAAGTGGTGAGCAAAAACTATTATTTGTGACCTATTACTTTGCGACATTCATACCGTCCCGGTATCAAGCTGGCATCAGAGCTTTGGATTTACAACCATGGATATTCGTAGACGTCATGTGCAAGAATTCAAAAGAGACATTCATGCTTTTGAAATTGATGAAATGAGAAGGCAACTTCAATAACTCCAGGAGCGTCTTAACCGATATGAGAATTGAGACCATAATGATGAGTATGTTGATCCATCGCTTCACAGACCACATCATGATTTTAGTGTCATTTCTTCTTCTCAGCATCAAAGAAGTAATAGAGTGCCATATCAAGATTCTGATATAAAAGTTGATATTCATGAAAGTGGTTCTCCTAGTAATAATGATAAGAGGAGACATCCTCTTGATCGGGATATAAAGTAGAAATTTCAGCAACAAGAAAATGATGATGGAGCTGAAATTTTTGGTGATTTCTAGATTTTTTTTGGATTGGAATCAATCACCGAAATCACTGAAATTCGATAAGGATGAGGAAGATGATATTGAAGGAGAAGATTTGATGTAGAAATTTCAATCTATGATGAAGCTAGGTTTGCAAAAGAAGTTCATATTACTTCAGATGAGTAGCACATTGCAACAGTGGTTCTAAAAGTGGTTTTTCATAAAGAAAATTATGGAGGGTGTGCATATGATTAAGTAGAATTTGGAAATTAATGAGATTGAAGTTAATGTTCTTGGACAGAAAATGAGTTAACTTGTTAATGTTTACGACAACATTCTAGAAACAATTTTCATTAGTTCCAAACATAATAAAACTAATAAAGGTGGGATTGAGTTGTTCATTCATGATAATTCAATAAGCATCCATTATATGGAAAGTAATGAACTAATGTTAAAGGATTCAAGGCTTGCATAAAGGATTATAAAAGTGCTTTGATTGGACATCCATAAGATCGAGAAAAGAACTATCTGAACTCGAGGACGAGTTTTCTTAACTGGGGGAACTTGACACGAGGTGTCCTCGAATGGTCCTATTGATGTTGAGCTACTTGAGTTTAGGTTGACAACATAAATTGATGAAGTCCTAGATGAAGTTTGTTGTCAGCTCATGGACCAACTTTAAGCCCGAATTCACTTCTCTTCTTTGCATGGGAAAATAAGCTTATCCTATGTGGTTTCAAATTCAAAATGTGATCTTTTCAGATTGTTCAACCATGCATGCATTGGAGTGTTCAACAAGAAGTTATGTCGGTTTTAGTTTTTGAACTTTCTAAGTATCTGTTTGTGTTTCTAAGAAGTCAAAAACATGTGCTTGTTAATATTTATCTAGTTTTCTATCAAGGTCATTTCTTCGGGTCTCAATCATGTCACTTTGATATTTTCCTAGACTTTGAGGGTTGTTCCAAGTATATAATAATGATTCAGACCATGTACTAAGGATCTTTTGGAAAAATTTGAATTGAAGTCTTTAACTTAACTTTTTAGCAACCTACCAAGTTTTGTATCTTCTTTGTGAGTGATGGACTTATTCCCTTAATCATGTATCTCTAAAGTGATGAGTGATCTGTATCTCTAGAGTAGTGAGTTATTCATATATGTATCTCTTCGGTTTTATATCTTAAAGAGCGAAAACTATCATTCAACTTGTTACCATCCCAGGCATATCTTGACATAATGCTCTTACTCTAGTATCGATAACGTGATAAATATACATTATTAGAAAAGAATAAGGATTACCCCAACAATCTCATGGCTTATATAGTTTAATGAAAAATTAAAATTTAGTTGAAGAAACCATAGAAAGCACACTTTAAGTCTTGTTGCTTGCTATAGTTAGGGACTAGTTTTTTGGACATCAATTTGATGGTGAAATTTATGGAATACAACAAGATTGCTGGTCAAAAACCAGCCCTGTCACAAAGCTGGAAATCCATAATTTGATACAGCTTTCCGCTAACACAATGAGAATGTTATCACTGCTTGAAAGAATTCCAACCTTTAGCTTTGCATTTCACATGTTTACAACTAAATTTCAGGAACTTGTGGGGTCTAACTAATTCATCTTGGATGGCTAATTGCTATGTTCTCTCCCCTCCCTTTGTTTCCTTTCACCTTGCACCAATGTTTAAGTTACTATCAAACAATCAAAGATAAATCTGAAAGTTTAAAAATTTCATCATTCTCTGTATTGATTTCCAACTCTTTGATTAAAATGTTTGGCAGTGCTATAAAAACTAGGTCGATAATTAGAAACCATAGTCAGATGGCTTTTGGCACAATACTTGTGTAAGCTTATCTTAAATGCCAATCGACAATGCTGAATGAAAAACCTTGCCAACTAAATGATATGAATGTTAACTTAGTTAAGAGAAAGAAGAACCACAAGAAACAATTGGGGGGAGGGAGATCCATCAGAATAGAAAGAACAAGTTATTCGCCGCCAAAAATCTCAATGCCAAGCAAAAGAAAAGAATTTTAATTTATGGATTGAAATAGCCCACCTGCATGTAAGCCACAGCTTCCGAGACAGAGAACAGTGTGTTTAAGAACTCCCATCGATTTTCCTTCCGCAGATCAACCAGTTCCCTCCCATACATCTCACTTCCATGCATAGAAAGTTAAGCACCACTATGGAAAATATTACTCCAGTTTTTCCACATGTACCAAATCAAATATAAATGTTGAAGCTACATCAAAGGTCAACCGGACTAACAGCAAAACAATGATATTTAATCTGTGTATGGCTATATATGCACCATCAAATAGTGAAGCCTGACTACACACAGGGAATAAAGGGAACTCAAAAAAGTTTATCTTGTCTCCTAAATGTCAGCAGCAGTTGTGTGATTAGAATCAAACATTACACTGTGTATTTGAAGAAGGGAAAGTTAAATTCGTTATTGCAATATAACAAACACCTTAGTTGCCTTTAAGCATAGCAAGTCAATAATGAAAATTATGAGGTTTAAAGTTCAAAGCGCACCTAACATCTTGAGTAGACAACATTCTGGTGCCATGCATTGCCCTTTTTACATAACCAAACCGATCTGCTTTAACTAGGTTGCCTTTCTCTTTGTCTATAACAAGACCTCTAATTACCAAGTCTGGATCAAATGCAAGTCCATCAACTGGGAAACCTATGCTTTGTAAATTTCCCATGCAATAATCATAAGCCCGTCCTTCCCAGGCCTGCAGTAGTACAAATACACATAACTAGATCTTAAATGATCAAATCCATATAAAATGAAGAGTCTAACTAAACAAATTGAATTGATAAGAGTTAGATTTCATTGATAAGTAATCACGGATAGATGTTAAGAGAATAAGGAGTCATGTTCACCTTCACATTGTAATGTATCAAAGTGTAGTCCATGTCATATCCAATGGCACTAATTGACCTAAGATTTAAAGTACGACTGCAAAATATGCCGCGGGATGAATTCCTTGCTGACGAGGGACTCTGAGAAACATTGGATGTTATTAGAATAATTAACCTTAACAAGAAAAACTTGATAGTTGGTAGACATCAAGCACAGCAAAGGAAGAGCATAGGAGTTCATGTTACGAAAGTGCAAAACACTGTATTCAATTAGATTGAGAAAACACATGTAAAAACATTTCAGTAATGCAGAAGGGGTAAGTACGAAATGCCAAATGACTACCTCAGATCCAATGATTAAGCGTGAATAGCAAAAGTGAAGATTGAGAAGATGAACCAAACAAAAAACGTGAAGATTAAGGAGGTGGTGGTGATCAATGAAGACAAATTATTATCATTACAAAACTAACAAAATATAACGATAAGGAAAGAAGGCTGACCGAAATGCCCAAGTCATTAAGCAAATTCTCAGCTTCTTCAGCCTTTTTTCTAGCAACCTCCTCAATTGGACCTTGTAAAGTTGCTGGACCATCAATTCCTACATGGAATGAACAAGAAAGACCGACACTTAACTAGTAAAAAAATAATCAGATTTCAGCAAAAACAATCCCTCAGCCTAGCAGCTATTATGGTGTGGTAAATTTCAGCGGGAGAACACTCAATAAGACATTGTTAGCAGACAACAGAACATGGGAATTTGAAGAGAGAAGTGATGAGTTACCAACGGCGTCAAGATGGTCAAAGTTAAGATTCAAATCCCCTTTAGTGCTCTGTCCTAAATAATCAACCTCGTAATTATTAGAGGGTGTGACTGAGAAGACTTGTTCTCCAACACTACAACAGCACGCCATCATCATCTGAGATCTTTTAATGTTATTGGCAAACATGGGTCTTGGTCTGACAAAAAGAAGAGAATTAGTGGTTGCCGCAGCAGCCATTGGAAAGCCACAGAGGGTGTCTTTTTGCAGCAAGAAGAATTTTCCCAAAACCTCCGCCGTCATAAACATAATAGTTGTTTGCTTCACTAGCTCTTCTAAGTAACAATTCAACAAGTCTATTCTCGTACAAGCAGTAAGACGTGCTGCGCTGCTTGCTATACCTATCAGGGAGGGAAGGAGGGTTAGCAGCAGAAATATCTGGATGGACAGTAGAGGGAGGGTGGATGCTGCGCTGCGACAGACCCTCTTGTTCTATTATTATTATTACCACAGCTAGGTTTGGTGTATTTGGGAGTCAAATTGTTTGTGATTTTTTAAAGTATTTTGAAAAAAAAACAATATATTAAATTATTTTTTAAATAATTTTAATGTATTAATATTAAAAATTAAATTAAATAAAAAAATAAAAATTATTTTAATATATTTTGAAGTAAAAATATTTTTGAAAAACATAATATAAGACAATGTCAAACACACTATTAGTAAATGGAATAAAAATTTAAATTATTTTTTTACATAAAAAAACATCTAAATATTTTTATATCATAAATTTTTTAAATTGAAAAATAAAAAGAAACTATGTTTTTCAATTGATAAAATAAAAATAAATAGAAACATATAAATTATAAAAAGAGTGATTAATACTAATAAAATATTAAAATGGAAAGCTAATTTAGTAAAAAAAAAATAAATAGATACATATATTTTACCTTCTCTATTCTTTTTATTTTATTTACTTTCAATTATTATCAGACTAATTTTAATTGCTAAGTATATAGGAATCTCATTCTTATAAATATATCGTTCAAATATAACTCATTGATTTAAAATTTTAGAGGAACATATTTTTTTATTTTTTTACAATAATTAAAACAAATATTCATAAAAACTCTAATGATTGAAATTATATGGCAAAAATATATTTCTCTTGTAAATTTCTCATTTTTTTTGTTTTAATATAACAATGATTTTTTTTTCAATAGCATGATTAATTTATAAAAAAAAACCTAATGCAATAAAACAAATATTTGACAAAACTCAAATAATTTAAATTTAGTAACAACAAAAATATCTTTTTTTAGATAAAAACACTTTTTTGTTATTCGTTAATTTCTTTTTAATTTAAGAAGGAACATGTTTTTTTTTTATCTAAAGCATAGTTACTTTAATAAAAAAAAATATGATGATATGTAAAACAATTATAAAAAAAATATTTTAAAAATTTTCATTCGTATATAAGGAAATAAAAGAATAGTTAATTCATGGAAATAACATAAATAAAACGACAATGACATTAATAACAATAACAATAATAAAGTTAATAAAATATATACTCTATCTAATTGAATATTTATGCTAACTCTTTTAGAAAAAAATCATCACTTTTCCTTAACATATAATTAAAAACAATTAATATTATAATGACAAAACATTACAATAAAAACCTCAAATATTATTTTAAAAAAAATAAGATAATTGAATGATTTTTTTATATATCTAGTTAATTATATAAATAGAATTTAATTTTCAAATTTTTTTACATATATATATATATATATAATGGGGAGGGTCTACAGCATAAGCCTATGCACACCTGAATCTAAAAGGTTGGCCCATGTGTTTGGGTTGTAGAGCCCAAGCCATTTTTGTTTTATAAATAGCGAACAACATGTCACCTGCACTGGTAGACGAAGTGTAAAACCCCATTTGAAAAAAAAGAAGAAGAGAGAAATGGACCGATCTATTCTAAGTGGAAAACATGGGAGAACCGGCTCAAGGATAAGAACACCCAAACACAACCCACCACATTTAAGAGGGGGTATAAATACATGGAGAGGGGAAAAAGATGATTTTCTTCTCCCCCAAAGCAGACAACAACCCTAGCTGCAACAACCCCCTCTTGCAAAGAAATCTCATCCAAACCACCCTTACATGTTACCTCCCTTGAATACTTTAGTAAGAAGAGAGTTGGAGAATGGAAGGAGAACCAAAAAACATGAAGAGAGGAAGAGGTTAGAGGACCAGCTGGAACAATAGAGGAATGAGAGAAAAATCAAAAGGGAGAGGAGGAAAACCACCAAAACCTTGCCCAAATATTGTCTAAAAATCATGTGGTAAGAGTAACATCACTTCCCTACCTTTTATTTTAAGATTTAGAAACAAGGTAGGGAGGAAACCTCAAAGGGAATGGACCTAGGGTTCTTACACTTATAATTTCAGAAAGATTAAATGGAAAGATTGGAAAAATAGGGTGAAGGGAATGTAATTTCAGAATCTATAACAAAAGAAATTGATGTATGTTGAAGAACAAACCCTAACTAAAGGCTGACTTATTGAAAGAATGATAGAATGAAGTGATGAAATGTGTAAATTGTGATCTTATTATGCTCTTAAAAATATGATTGAGCTGAAACATAATTTTATACCTCTATTAATGTCTTGATTTTGCATACTAAATTAAAAAACTTGTTTGATTATGAACTAAGAGGATGGATGTGTAATTATAGCATGATAACATAAATATACTTGTGATAGAAATGATAAATTGCATGAGTAAACTAAAAGGAAATGAACTACAACGTTCGGCCAAGAGAAAGAACAATAAAGGAAACTTTTGTATAATCAATATCCCTAGAGAAACGAAATATGTGGTGGACATAAAACTCATGTGTAATATGAAATTGTTATTAACTAGTGTTTGATGAATTGGAATGATACAATTGAGAATGATGGAATGAACAATTGATGTCAATGTTATGTTTTAGCCATAGAATCTTGGTTAAAAGAACACTTGAAAATATACATGTTGGAACTTTTTTTTTTATCAAATGTAAGAAATTTTATAGATCAAAATGAAACTAAGTTGGAGACCAGCAAGTCAGAATATACAGGCATGTACAAAATAGTGAATAAAAGGAACAGGCTCCCTTGAACAACCAAAAGACATCATGGCCATCAAAGCATGGCTATTTGAAAAAACACAACCAACACTAGACATGTATAATCAGCAAGCATAGCCAACAACAAAAGCATGAAAGCCAACAGCAAAAGCATGAAAGCCAACAGCAAAAAGAAAGCACCTCTAGGAGATCCAAAGATAGCAACACCAAGCATTTTCAAGCCCCGCAAACATAGAGACGAACATTAAGAACACAGCCGCAAAATAGCTCAAGTGAGAACAATAGAAACAACACAAGGTTGGCGAATCAGCAATCATGTGCAAAACACTGCAGGCAATAGCAGGAGACCCTCACAGTAGACAACCGGTGCAGCAGGACAAAGCAACAGCACTGGAACGAAGTCCCAGCAGGCCAGCCAACACAACATCACAACCAACTAACAACTTTCACAGATAAAAGCTAATACCCTTACCAACCCAGAGGGCAGCATCAGCAAAGTGCCACTGAATTCTAGCAAACCAAGCAAATATGGTTGTCGATTAACCACTAGACCCAAGCAAATAGCTGAACGACCCGGAGGATCAGCAATATAACAAAATATAACAAAATATTTTGTTATAATAGCAGAGGAAGCGAACCAATATGAGACTAGCAACACCAACAGCTGGATTGGGATCCACAACAGACTTGCAAAAAAACACATATAACAAAATAGCAGCAACGAAGTGAGCATCAAACATGCTCTCTATCAGAAGGCCACATTGTTAGTGTACTAATGATAGCATCCGCGGTGACAAAGAGTTAGCCACCACCAACAAATCCCATCATAAGCTAGTAAGGAGAACATTCAATAGAACAATTAAATGAAGCAGCAAACCCAGTTACAGCTTAAAGAAACGTAGTAAACAAACTGCATATGGCAACAACAACAACACCATAGTGGTGATATAAGGACACATTCCAATAGCTAGTCATAGGAGCTAAGAAATAGTCCCAGCATCCAACACAGACCACATAAAATATGACCACAATGAAACCAGTAGAACAAGCAACAAAGCTAGCAGTCCTAAGACAATGTAGAAAAACCAAGAACCAACTTTTGCAAGCATAGCAGAACTAAGCTGCATAGAGCAGTAACACAATAGACCTGTAAGAAGACAAGTCAGCAGCAACAAAGCTTGGAATCTCATCGACTCCAACGTACCAACACTGCGATTAGCAGAAGCTAGGGATTACAACAGCCATAGGCAATAAAAATCCAGAAACAGGCCAGCAAAACCAGCAGCAAATAAAGCAACAAAACCAACAGCCAGCTTCAAGGAGCTGAGCAAACTATATTGTATGGAGAAGCAACAGAGGACAATTTCCACCAAGCAAAACACCTAATGATCTTGACCTGAAGGGAAGAGCATACAGTAGAGCAAGACCAAGTAGAGGCATGACAACCATTGCTCACCAACAAGCACTTCGAGAAAAATAGCATAACAGAAACCAGCAACAAATGGTAGACAAAACAAGCAGACTGCGGCAGCAGACCAAATAAAGCAAGTTGAACTTGCAGCAGCAACAACAGAGACAATATAGCATGCATCTGAGAAAGGCATCCAATCAATGCAAATAGCTAGAGAATGAAACCCTGCTCTAGCAAACTAACACTGCAAGCAGTAGCAATAGACAAAATAGCAATCCTGAGAACAATGCCATCAAGAACATCTGGACGCAGGAACCAACTCACTAAGATTATAAGGTAGACCACCTCATGTGGTTCCAGATGGCATAAACCCTCTGATAAAACAACAAAAGTATTATAGAGGAGAAGCAGTAAGAGATGCCCTACCACTTCCAAATCTAGAGAACAAGTCTTGTCATAGCCTTACAACAGGTTCTGAGTAATTACCTAAGCAAGAAATTGATTGTATATTGCTTGACAACATTGTGATGAACTTGATGAGATTATGGAAAAGTATATGATTCTTGTTCTTGTTCATGCTAGGGAGTGCTTAGTAAGCTAGAATGCTTAGAACATCTTATATCATGCTATAATGAATGAGAATTGATGATGTCACTTGAAGAACTCAAAATATGCTTAATAGGGAAGTGACAAAGGCTTCAACCATCTTAGAAAGTAGTGGTGATTAATAGGTTTTTTTTAACAATGTTGATGAATAAATGATATTGTCATGGAATAAGAACATTACGTGTTGCATGTACTTCATAAAATTTAGAAGTGAATTTGGTTATGGTCTTTGTCCAAACTAGGTTGAAGTATGGTTTTTAGGAGGAAAACTTGGTATTGACCATATACGTAAACTTAGGGAAAAGAAATGTCAGAAATGACTTAGTTTTCGTTGATGATTTTCAATGTAAAAAATGACTTAGTTTCGTTGATAATTTTCATTATTAGATTGACTTAGTTTTTGTTCAAGACCTTTAGTGTCAAGACGATAAAATTTTCGTGGATAACCTTCATTAAAAGTAAGGGTAAATGTCTTGTTGCAATATTATCACTATGCAATTATATGAATATGGGAGACCTTAGAATGAATACCTTTGTGTTCTAGAAAATGTAGAAATGGCCTTTGAAATTATTTAAATGCACGTGTATTGAGTAATGATCATTTGTTGTATCAGGAGGCGTGATCGAGATTGGATTTTTGACCGGACAAGGACACATTACAGGAGGAGCAGGTAGGTGGTTGGTTTTCACCTTTAACTGTTTTCTATTAAATCTCTGTAATAATTATACGTAATGTTGTCACTCAATTTCGATTGATTAAAGTTACTCATGGAACAAAACGATTGAATGATGTGATTAGCTTCGGTTAATGGTATCCATAATGGATAACGAGGATTGATGATATGATTAGCTTCGGCATGTGATATCCATATCGAATAACCGAGATTAAATGATGTGATTAACTTCGGCTAATGGTATCCATATCGGATAACTGAGATTAAATGATGTAATTAGCTTTGACTAATGGTATCCATATCGGATAACCGTGATTGAATGATGTGATTAGCTTTGGCTAATGGTATCCATATTGAATAATCAGAATTGAATTGTGTGACTAAATTTGGGTTTATGGTATCTATGGTCGATAACCCGAAGGAAACTGTAAAGCTAGTCTCGGTTGTTAAGATCCAAGTTGGGTGATTGGGATGATTGAATAAGATTAAAATTAGTTGATAATGATAATGATATCTGCTTTTGAATATGGTTAAAGATACGTTACGTAAAAATAATGACATATCAATTATACTTACGATTAAATCATATGAATCGTAGATTAGATAATATAGTTTAAAGGGTATAATCATTCGTGGAAGGATACTCAACGCACTAAGGGCTTCTAAATCATAATGCATGATAATAATGGGTATGTTTATAGTCCAAAAAATAATGCAATGTAAGGTCAATCGATGATGTGAAATGAAACCTTGAAAATAGAATTAATAGGAATACAATTACAAGAACCTTTCTATTTAAGTTGGTAATGTAATTTCAAACATATATTTTTGTTGCTCAATTATATTATGAGAGATTGTCCTTATGCTTACACTGAACTTAATTTGTAACAAAGACATCTCATAGCCATGGCGCTTAGAAACTCCATCCTACGTGTTCAGGATAAATCATGTATAGCATGATTAGTCATTATGCATTTTGTACAACTATGTAATGGCTATGAATTGTAGTCAACACTTTTGTAAAAACTTATGATGACGACTTTCAAAAATCATGAATGTGAATTTTGTATGTATGAACACATCATGCTATAAATGCAATGACTATGTATCTTCTTCCATGATGCTATCAGGTATTATAGTTATATATGTGACGTGCTACATCACCTAATGATGTCTATTTACTGAATTTATAAATAATATTATGCAATGCATCAATGAGATATGACAATACACAAAAAAATAATCACCCCATTTTTGGCTTGTTATGAATAAGCATCATGTCATGAATTGGAGAATACTGTGAGGCTTTACACAAAGTGTCATTAGCCTTCAACCATTTCTAGTAATTGGAAATAGCTCTCATGACCAGAAAATTAGGGTCTATGTTTTTTTACCCTAAAAATCCTGATTTCAATTCCTTTGTAATCCAACAACATAAAAGAAAAAAACATTTGATGGACCTTTAAAATCTCATTTTCAACTATCAAATACATTTTAATCATCTAAAAATTCAAAATCAAATCAAATTTTAAAAAATAAAACTTGATATACTTTTCCCAGTATCATTAAAATTTGAAACCACCTCAATTGAGTTTCTCTCTAAAAAATGAATCTATAGACACAAAAATCAAAGTTATTGGTGGTCGGAATCTGATCATTTAAGAGCTTTCTCTCTCCTCGACTTTTTCAATACATATGTTGTCATCTCTCAACCTTTAGGGATGAAGCGTGACAAAAGTAAAGTTTGGAACCAAAATATAATAAGCTAAAATAACACGGACTAATTTGTCAAAAAATTTAAACTCAAATGACTAAATTATAGTTTTGAATGTCTTTCTCAGAAAAAGGCTTTGTTTCTCTTTATATCAATTTTGGTCCTTCATTTCTCCATTTTTTTTTTCTAATAGTAAGCTAAAAATCTATTTCATAGAATTAATTGTGTAACACCCTTATCTTAGGATAATCTTTGCATGGATTCCTTTTCATTAATCTAAAAAAGAACGAGGTAATTATTTTATTATTATTATTATTATGACAGTTTACTGTCAACGTTAACAGTCGACCAATTTAATTTACTCTAACCATTCAATTGACTGATTCTCCTATATTCATTAATCTCCTTATATCGGTTGATCAAATGGTCGACCAGTTTGATCAATCTTTTGAGATAATAGCAAATTTAATTATTCACTCTGTCAAACATTCGACCAATTTAAATAGGATCGTACTTTTTATTATTTTTATTTTTATTCATTTCATAACCTTATGTGCAACATTTACTTCTAATGCATCAATGATCTTTTGTATCTCAATTTACATTATAGTCCAATCTCAAATATCAAATCAACTCTTAGGCATACAAAAAGTTTAATTAATCTTAGAAAATAACCTTAATAGATTTACCCTTGTGGACTAAATTGACCCAACTACAAAATTGACCAAAAACCTATACTAATAAGCATAAAACACTGATCCAAATAAGTCTTGGATCTTAGCTAAAAACCAAGTATTAATTAAGCTCAAACATGAAGAAAATAATAAAAAATAACAAATCTATCACATAGAATAAAGTTGCATCTAATTAAACAAAATAACCTAAGATAGATAAATTTCCTAGAATAAATAATGTCTTGAACGAGATTTCCATCCTAGAAATATTAGGATCTTTGTTGTCACCTTTAGATATCCAAAATAAGTTAGACATTTGATTGTTGAAGTATCCTCTCCTTTAATTTTCTTGTTTGTCTATGATAATTAATTGTAGCTTTAAAAAATCCTCTCAAAACATGAAAATCCTTGTTGCCTTCCTTTAACCACCCTTGTAGGATTAAAAGACTCCTCAATATAAGCTAACCAATTTGTCTTTGAATACCACCTGCCCTTCTTTCCTTATGTAGCTAGGATGAATAATGAATTATTGTAAGAAAATGATTTTAGAACATTAATGAATCCTTTCCATACTTGAAAATTATATTGCAGCTCATTGAAAATCCTTGTAGAACTAGGAAATTCACAAAACAAGCTTTTGAATCCTTGTAGGAAAATGATCCTTACTAAATAGGAAGTCCACTAGTTAAAAGGAAGTAAATAACAAAATTCATACAACCTATTTTGATTTATACAATAAAGCCTTTCCAAACTCCAATTGACTTGAAAGTTTACCCCAACATAGAAAAATACCTCTAGAATATTTTGGTAAAGTTCCAACTCGATCTAATAATTTGATTTAGAGTTATGCTCAATAGTGTAAAACTGCTCAATAGGAATTTTTATTCCAAAACCCGAATCTGACCTTGCTTGTATCGTATCACGTATATACAAAGGAATGAGTAGCTTTAGTGTCAATTAGAGCATATACAAATTATGAGTTCAATAGTAATGTATCTACCATTACATCAAGAACAACTTTGACCTCCTTTTAGGTCACATGAAAAACTCTTTTATGAGTCCTCTTGCCTTATATCGTCTAGGCCTTCCTCTATTTGCACTAGCCTTAGACTAAGTTGATCTACTGGGCTTATTCATAGTCACTAAATGTTGTTGATTGTGAGTCAGTTGTCTTTGTCCCTAACTCTGCTCATTTTTCCTGTAAAGGCATTCCTTTCTACAGTGCCTAGTCTCCCTGTAATGGTAGCATGGGGAATCCAAATCCGGACACTTCCTCCAACAATATTCCTCTTCCCTACAGACATAACATAGTCTAGGGGAAGTTGAATAATCTCTTGGGTGGTTTTGCTCGCACTTGACATATCTGGGGTAAATAACGGTCTTCTGACCCTATTTAGCAGACCTTGTTATTGATCCTGTCCTAAGACGTGACTGCCCTCCTATGAACCCTCCCTTAGAGCCCTAAAGAGATTCGCCTAATGTGTTTCATGATCCCCCCTAATTCCCACCTCTTTTCTTGAGCTGATTAAATTGTCCTTCTTTTTCCTTTCTTCGGGAGGGGAGGTCTCTTTGAAATAAACATAGGTTCCTTCTTTTTCCCCATTTCTGTCTATCCCCTATTAATCACAGTTTCAAGGGATAAGATAGCTTCAACCAAATATCAGTCTATCTAAAAGGGCAAAGCAATCAACTCTATCTATAATTCCTGTTAGAGACCATTCCTAAATCTTTTAATTTTGTGATGCTTGGTAGGTAGATAAACAAAAGCAAACAAGAAAAGGTATTGAAATCTATGGCTAGGAACTTTTGTTCTTTATTCTTTCGATGATATCTCGAGTAGTGATTGTTCTCAAATTCTCTATCAAAGTCCACATAGGTTAAAACTCCAGCTGCCATTCTTTCTTTCACTATCTCTCACCATGTCAAGGCATTGTTAGATAAGAATTGAGAGGCACGACCACCCTCAGGTCATCGGGAACTACTATCTAATTCATCATGTTCTTGATTTTCTTTAATTAGATAAGTTAATGATCTTACTTCTCTTGTGCGTTCTTTGGCTTGTGGCAATGTACAACAGGTGAAAGTTTGTAGCATATGCTCCTTACAAGGACATGCTTCAGATATGTGCCCAGCAATGTAAGAAGATTACATTGAACAAGCTAATGCAGTTGATGGAGCATTCAATGGACAACCTCAGCGTAAGTATGATCCTTTTTCCCACACGTACAATCCTGGATGGAGAGATCATCTCAACCTACGGTATGGAACCAGCCTCAACAAGACAATCAAGGCCGACAATTCCATCCCCATGGATTTCAGCCCCAACAAAATTATCAAGCAAGACAACCCCCTCCATTCACAAACTCCAATGTTATGGGGTCGTCATCTAGTGATGATCTTCGTGAGATGATGAAAACTTTGGCTTCTAACACTGTGACCTTGCAACAAAATGTCATGTCTTTTCAACAGGAAACAAGGTCAAGTATTCACAACTTGGAGAAGCAAATGGGGCAAGTAGCTTCAAGTGTGGGGAAATTGGAAGCACAAATGAATGGAAAATTGCCCTCCCAAGCATTGAATCCAAAAGAGAATGTTAGTGCGATCATGCTGCGAAGTGGGAAAGAACTTGAAGAGAAAAGGTCGA
>Ga0307518_10001059_pt1 | contig 20623 bp, 10 predicted proteins | sample 25_EM_MG_FD_203889 | JGI IMG/M metagenome (GOLD analysis project Ga0307518, IMG submission 203889) | Populus trichocarpa ectomycorrhiza microbial communities from riparian zone in the Pacific Northwest, United States - 25_EM | ecosystem: Host-associated > Plants > Roots > Unclassified | place...
CTAAATCAACTATTAAGGGGTAGTTTTGTCTTCTTAAATGAACACATTAGTATAATTTGAAGAAAAATCTGACTTTTGACTTTCATTGATCACAGTATACTGATTTAATTAACCTTACAAGACTTTAGCCTGGGTACAGGAGCCTTTTAGATATTTTCATTTCTACGAGGTTATTTTCATTTAGGTCAGTTAAATTACTTAGCTGTCATTTCAAGAAAAAAAAACTAAAACTTCCTTTCAGGGCATTTTCAACTTTTGAATTTGGTTTTTTTAATAAAAATGTTTTGGTTGAGGTCGGTTTTGGTTTTTTTTTATATAAAAAAAATATTAATAAACAAAAAGCAGAGGATTTACAACTACCAATAGACTGTCTCATAAACTGCTGCTACCCAGTATAGTTAAGCCCAAGCTGCTGTAATTTTCTGAAGCTTAAATTCGCTGTTTTGTTATGCACGGCATTTGCGAATCGTTGCTGTGTCTTCTATCTCGGACCAAACTGAGGCCTAACTAGTTCTTGAACAGGGCCAGCCAATAATTTAGAGTGCATCTCTTGCATATAGCTATATAAGGGATTGGCTGCTGCTAGTTGTGGATTGATGGAGCATAGCAAGTTCAACTCTTCACCTGTATTATTTGATGACAAAGTCAATCTCCTTGCACCTTGATGTCTGTTGGATTAAAATCAGTTAAACTGGAAGATTAGGTTCGATTTGCTCTTGAGAATCAAGTTTCCTTATGAACAGAAGTGGAGTTCTACAACTATGATTGCATAGTTCCCAACGTCTCCGATGAGCATCAAATACCCGTCCATCAAAAAAATCTACTGGTCACCATTCATATTTGTTAGGTTCAATTATATATCGCAGTTGTAAGTTTCCCATATGGTTGCATCTATGATCTATCCTCTGCTTTGCTTCTCCCATGTGCGTGTGTGTGTGAATTAACCCCTTTAACTTTGATTGCATTTACAAATTTCCTCGTTCGCACGAACTGATAGCACTGCTGGCTGTAATGGGTCTAAGGACGAATTTTGGCCTTTGAAGATGAACCGGCTCTCTCTCTCTCTCTATCTCTCTCTCCCTCTCTCTGGACAAGCGAACAGATTGATCGGGAAGCTACATGAAAAGGAAAAAATCCAAAGCAACTAAACGGTGAAGATGGGGCTAGGAAAAGTGAAAACAACGTGGACAATGGAGGACCATTCAATCACATTTACGCAACACGTGGATGGGTACTTAACTAACGGCAGCGTTTTGGGAACCTTGACTTGGTCTTTAGTCAAATTAGTTTGGGATTTTTCAAATTTGATTTCAAATCTGTTTCAAAAATTAAATCTCTAAATTGAGCAATATAATAGCGTTCTCGCATTGAGAAATGTTTTATGACAAATTAGTTAATCTCCAAAACCTCAAATCTACCTTTTTTTATAAAAAAAATCATTCAATTAGATCCAATTGTCTTGTAATTCAATCATTTTTCATTCAATAAAATTCCCAATTTCCATTCCTAGGATTTCCAATTACATTCCTAATTAGGAATCCATTACTTATAATTAAAACCTTTTCTAATCAAAACCTTACAAAATCCTTCTGGTTTGGTTACACATTCTGATGAATTTAGAGAAAAAATAGTCTCCGTCAATCACTCATTCTTCAATCATAATAAGCAAAAATTTAATTTTTATTTCGCTTAAAACTATTTTTTTATATTTTGAATTGTTTTGTTGTTCTAATATCAAAATTAAATTTTAAAAAATAAAAAATATTATTTTAATATATTTTTAAATAAAAAAACACTTAAATAAATAATAGTTACGAAACTCCAAAATACCCCCCTAATATTCATAAAAAAAATCACATCAAATCCAAAAAAAAAATGATATAAACACTTATTTTACTTCACATAGAAGCTAAAAATTAGCAAAATTACCAAACCAAAAATCAAATACATTTATTTTACTTTACAAATTCATAAAGATTATATCATCCAATCAGAGAAAATCTGATGAACACTTATTCTAAATCACAACAATCTAGAATTTATTACAAGCATATTCTTTTAAAAATTTATTGAACGAGTGCCGCCTATTAATGTGATCGTCTAACTAGGTCCCCCAAAAATTCTTCTAATTAAATTAATTGGAGTTCCTAAGTGCCTATGCATATCGTGTCAAATACCAGAAGTTTATGTAATTTTTTAATTTTTAATTTTAAGTTCTTAACAGTTTTTAAGGGTTAAATAAAGTTAAAATGTTGCTTAATTAAGCGAGTTTGGAACCAAAAAAATGGAACAGAAATGCCCAGAGAAGAACAGCATTAGAAATTCTGTTAATCATAAACGGAAGCCTAACCAAATCAAATGAGAGAGAAAAATGGCAAATAATAGTATGATCTTCAGTCAAAAGTTAATTGGGCTCGGACCAGAAATGAAGGGAAGGTCTTTTAGCCCTATGAATACTTAGTATGCTGACACGCGAAGGGATGTTTGAGAACCAGTCTTTACAAGGCCGGCAGGCCCATTTGCTTTGTCCGTACATAATGGACCATGAGCAGGACTTGAGGCATCCATCATGATTCATGAGAAGATTTTAGTTTTCATTCATAATTGCAGTATCTTCTTTATTTTTTAAAGAGTGCCTGGCCTGACCTGAACTGAGCCATGTTTATCTGCTATTCTAATTAAAAAGCACATGTTTTGTGGGCTATGGTTTGTTATTGTTGAGCTCGCAAAGTTTATATTTTCTGCTACAGCTCAAACTCTGCTGAGTGCTGAGAGTATCCATTTATGATTCTACTGTCCAAGAAGAAAAACGCACCAAGTAACACGGATCCAAAGTTCAATGGGACTGACGTTGATATATCAGCTCTCTGTCTACCAGCTTTTCGTCCTCATTTTGCCACTCGAGGTCGACCTATACTCTTACTGCTAAGGTTAAAGAAATGGCCATGGCAATTGACTCCGGCTTAATTACTTTGATAGCGTGGATTTGTACAGCTTAGTCAGTTTAAAGAATCTGTTGCTATAAAGGGTAGATGTCTAAAGAATCTTAAAGTTCCAGGAACAATTCTCTACTTAATTACTTTGATAGCGTGGATTTTTACAGCTTGAAGAATTTGCTGCTACCAAGGGTAGATGTAAGAACAACTTCAAAGTTTGTTTCAGAAGGTAAAATTGTACCTGCCCGCCTATAGTTAAACGAAGGAGTTCTACAAAAAAAATAAAAAAAACTAATTCAATGATGACTTCTTTCATCGGAAGATCAATCACTTACAATTTGCTTTATTTGTCTGCAAGCAATGTTTCTGTGATTTATTTATTGCCAACTAATCACTCTCAAAGTGGCAGCGCAAACGTTTTGATCATCAGCACACTATCTGTTATTTATTTACATCTAGTAATTCAAATAGCCGTCAACTGGCATTTTACCACTGTTTTGGAGTCGATTTGACATCTATAAAAAAGTATACACTGTCACTTTTGCTGGCTGAGAACTTGATCAGCGATCCCATTCAGAAAAAGAAAAACAGAAAAAAAGAAAGACAGAGCATATTCGATCCTCAATCGTCGTTGCTTTAAAGGGATTACTTGTAATTTCTTACCTCAGATAGAAAAGATCTTGCATATCCTACTGCATGCCCGAGGTTTGGACCCAAAAATATTATTTCTTGGAAGATAGAAGGAGATTTTCTTAGCTTAGCTTTAGACAGCATCTGATCGAGAGTAGGAACTGTTAAAAAAGAGAACGATGTATGTACAATTTGGCGAGCTAGCTCCTTTATCCACATCCACTGAGATCTTTCTGATATGATATGATGAAAAAAATGTGCAAATTTTGGATGGTAGGTTATAGATTATATGTGGGTGTGTTCAAATCAAGCTTAAAGGCAGGCAGGCAGGCAGGCACACTATTCAAGACATCACGTCACAATCACAAGCCTCCCCCGACATGTAAAACTGTATCGAGCTCACGAGTGAAGTGATTCTGACGCTTTTCAACACTGGCCCATTTCTAAAATCCATGAGAATGTTTTATATGGTGTCTCTAAAATTGGAAAGAACAAAATGACAGCCTACCCAACAGCTTTTGTACAGTACCCTGCCTTCTCCTTCCACTCGTTTTCCACTTCCCTTCCATGATCTATCTTCGAAATAAATAAATAAATAAATAAATAAATATATATATATATGTCCCCAATTTTATTTCTGACTTGGCTTCTCAATTATTTTTTGTAGTAAACAGTAAGGACTAAAGACTACGGACCACTTTCCCGACCTACACGCTAAGAGGATGATCGATTACTGTAATATAATTAATTGGTTTTACGGGTTAACCGGTTAATTTAATTTTTTTATTAATTTTTTATAGTTTTATTTTTTAATGTTAGTTTTATGAAAAATTAAAATTCATAATCTGTTTTGATTTATTTTTTATGAGATTATTTCGATATCACGACACATGTTGTTAGTTTGATAGATTGACTCTGGTTTTTTTTTCAATTGTATCCTTAAAGATTGAGTTTATTGAGAATTGGATTTCATAATTTGTTTTGATTTGTTTTCTATGAGGTTATTCTAATCTCATAACTTTGGTCACAAGTTTGACGAGCTAACCCAAGTTGACCCGGGTTGTTTTTTTATATTTTTTTTTAATTTGTTTTGATTTATTATCCATAACATTTTGATGATCTCATTACCAGAGTTATAAGTTTGATAAGTTGACATGATTTTTTTTTAATTGAATCTTTTTTAATTTCATCATTTAACATTATATTGATTTGGATTTGGAATTCATAATTTGTTTCAATATGCTTTCTATAGGGTTATCATGATCTTATGACCCGGAACACGGATTTGACAGATTAACCTGGTCAATCCAATATGTTATCATCTCAATATTTTTTAAAAAAATATTATTTTGATTTTTTTAATCTAACTATATTTTTTATTCATTATTTAGGGTGTTTTTTACTCGTCAAATTAATAGAATTACATATTGTTAACCACTACATGATTATTATTATTTTCAATTATCAAAATTATTAACAAACGTTTAATATTTTTTTAATGTTATAAAAAAATTGATGTTAATCGCAGTGTAGCGAGGGAATATAATGTAGTAGTAGGACGGAAGAGCATGTGAGCTTTTGAAAATGGGATTTGATGTGATGTCCAAGAGATCAGGGAAGTGGAGGTCAGCTAATGCGAATTTCCAAACGCACGGTGGCAAAGTTGCATTTTAAAGAAATTGCATGGCTGTTTACTGTTGTGAACTGGAGAAAATACCATAAACAAGCATTACATTATTGCTTGTTATTGTTTGTAAGGTACACAATGTAAAGTTGGCCCAATCGGCAGAGGCGAACATGGGCACGGTGCTTCCTTCCTTTCATTCATTCAGTCACCTACTGGCCCGTGTGCGCACTAAATTATTGCCCCCTGCTGTGTTGACAAATCCTGAGAAATCTCCTTGATGGTGATTCGCTTGTTTTTATATTTCCCTAGATGACAATGCCTGCAGGAGGGGCATGGCTCCGTCTCAGGTACACCATGATCATATAACCACAGGCAGCGTTGTTGTTAAGAATGAGATGGATGGGCACGTTAATTGAAGCTAAACACGTTATTCTGCACATAAGAAATAATAAAAAATGGATCAATGACTACTCAACGATTTGATATCTGAACTTAACCTTCCATCAACTTAGGCTTGCTTCTTGAGGAAATTTCTCGAAATATAGTGACCAGTAATCACATGAACTGCAATTGGATAGATCTGTGAGCGTTTCTAAAAGAAATTTACTTCATTTTTTTTATAAAAAAATATAAAAAATTATATGTTTTGGATTGTTTTAATGCGCTGATTTTAAAAATAATTTCTAAAATATAAAAAAACATCATTTTAAAATACTTTAAAAATCAACACGAACACATTTCCATTCTAGCCAACTCAATTTCTAAGCTTACCACCAGCAGCAGAAAGAACAGCAACAAAACCTCGTTCACAATAAAGTAGGCAAAAGTGGGACTTTTATCATTTCTGTATGAGTCTGCTTTCCTGACAAACAAAGAGGATTCTCAGTAATCCCCTGGAAAAAATTAGTCGTCCAAGTGGGGCAGCAGTGGTAGTTCAACTTGAGAATTAATGCCAGTCTTCATCACTTTTCCCATACCTTAATAAAAAAAATTGGCTCTCTTGCCACTTTATGTAGAATCTATGGCAAGTGCAAAAAATGAAGACAGTAAAATAAATGTTTTTATCATCTTTTGATCCACAAAATGACCAAGGCAGGTGCTGCTTCAAAATTGATCCACTATCTTTTATTACCACAATATATATATACACCTTTTGATTCACCCTGAAAAATACAGAAGATTCCACCTCCAAAAAAAAAAAAAAGGGCAAGACCTGAAAATGAAAATACCTAAAGAAACGGTAATGGAAATTTTAAAACAAAATGATTATAAAAAAAAAGAGAGGGTACTGCTACTAATTAACAAAAGGTGATCCAGGGAGACACAGAGTAAGTGGTCGGTCCCACTTTCACTCAGTCCCAGCTCAGCATATCATACAGAACCGCACTAGGGTTTTGGTTTGATGTGAGTAATGAAAAAGAGTTGACCTCACTCGGCTGCTTTTTGACTCAGTGAGTTATGAGTCATGGTTAAGCAGCACCGCCAACTGGGTGGTGGTTGTTGACCCGCCAAGCCGAGGTGGCAATGAGTGGGCGAGTATGCCAACCCAACATCAAACACCCATTATTCTCTTCCACTCTATACCCGTCTCCACCAGCAAACAGGGCCAACAACATGCTGGCTTGCTTAAACGCGTTTGAACCAAGATGAACCGGAGCAAACCCAGCCGAACTCAGCCGAGTTCGCCACTGAGTCAGGGTCTCGTGCCTCTCAACTCGGCTAGGTCCTTCACAAGCCACAACATTGCAAATCTGCTTCGCCAAGTACACCTCTGACATTACCTTATCCTGGGTACTCGCTGATCCCTCCAACGAGTCAAACAGAGTCGAGTAATAGTGCAGTGACTCGGTGAACCTGTCCAAGAAAACTGGACCGTTATGGTTCGCTTCTTGCTCAACGACAGTAACAATCTCCGGTTTCATTTGTTTCACAACTGATAAAACCTTTTTCATAGCTCCCGGTATAGCCAACAATTTATGAAACTCAAAGATCGAGTTAACAGCCACAGACTCGAACTCAGTAGGTCTGAGTTCTAGCATGGAAGCATCGAGATCAGCCAAACTGTTAGCCACAAAACCTCTATACTCGAATTCCACATGAATAGTCTCTGCCAACTGAGCCAACTTCCACCCCACCTCTTGAAGCTGGTCCGTGTTATCATGAGCCGGTGGTCCAATGCCGGTTAACCGAAAAGCAGGTGGGCCACCAGGTCTGAGAGCAAGAGCTTGCATTAAAGCGGGCCACTGCATGCCTTGGTTCATAGAAAAATCAATAACATGAACCCGTTTTTTCCCTTCAAAGGCTTCAAGAATCGCTTGATTGGCCGTGAAGTGAGCAAACTTGAGATAAGGGCAGGTCTCATAGAAGTGTATCTGAAGAATATCTGAGAGAGAGTGGTCGGTTGAATTTTGAGGGTATAATTTGTAGATTCTCCGAGCTAATGCCTCGGCGAAGTAGGTGGCTACCTTACGCATGGCTCCGGCCTGAGAAACAGCTAAAAAGCCGATTTGTTTGACGAGGGCTTCCGCCAGATTTAAGTTGTTTTCTTGGACTGCTTCGGCACAGGCCATTAAGAGATGGACGAGACGAACACCGTTTTCTTGTGAGTCAACCAGGACTACCGGGCGAGTTGACTCGGTCGAAGCCACAAGAGAACCGAGAGTTGTGGAGGACGAGGATGGCGAAGAGGATGTTTGATATAGGTCTGTTTTTAAGCGTTTAGATTCTCTAGAGTCGATCTGGGTTGGAGAGAAGACAGCCTTACCTGGTATGACTTTCAGATCATATTCCGATGATGAAGATTCCTCGAACAGCTTTGGTTGCTGATGATGTTTGCGGTCGGTGAAATCGATGGAGGTGACGGTGGAAGATTCAGCAGGAGCAAGTAAAGAATCAGCAGAAAGATCGAAATGGTGATTTGGGTTTAACTCAGAAAGCATGCTTTCAAGCCAAGTAGACAGATCGGAAGGATTGTAGTGAACAGAATCAGATGCAAGATGGGAAAGACCATCTTCTTGTGCATGACCCATCACTTCTTCAAGCTGTTCAAGTTTTTGGGCAACCTCAGCCATGTCTGATGACCTTACTTTGTAACCCAAAACAGCTAAAAGTTCATCCATCCCGCCATCTGCTTGACGTCCCTTCTCTTCCTCCCACGTCTTAGCTTTCCCGTTATTAGAAGTCATAGTACCGGTGCTAGTAAGAGAATACCCACCTGCGGCAAGAGAAGATGGGTTAGTAAGTTGTTGAGGATGGAGATTTGAGTGTTCTCTTTTCATGCTTCTTTCATTCTAATTTCTACTGAGGGGGTTGGAGTTTTGGATTGATGTTTTTTGGTGGCCTTGTGTGGGGATGGTGGTTGAGCTCAGAAACCAAGGAGGGGTGTTACTGGGTGGAGGAATCTGGGCATTGGGGATTGGGGGTTTATCACTGGCACTTGGCACTTCAAGATCAGGGGAAAAATCTTTAGCGTTAAAATATGCATAAATAATAATTAGAGAGGAAAAATAACGCTCGTGATGGGGGCGCAAGCTCCAATGAAACTATCGAGGACGACAACCACGACTACCATCTCAAACAGATAAAGATGAGGGGAAATCTTATTTTTCAAAAAAAAAAAAATTATATAGTCTTAGGAGGGAATTTTGATAGGAGGCAGCCGTCCTCTAATCTCATAATAGTACCTTTTTCCTTTTTTCTTTTTTTCATTTTTTTGTGTGAGATCACTTCATTTGTTTTTTAAAGTTTAAGAGCTGAAATTAGGCTCATTGGTGTATTTAATTTTAGTTGCCAGGTTTACATGAAAATCATGCCGTGTTGGAGGAAGGGGAAAGATGTGTGCTTTCCATTAATGCAAGCATTGGTGGATTATTTCTGCGAGGAACTTAGTTTTGTGCCAGCCAAGGATTCTGGGTGGTATAAATTAGGGCTCTAGATACTGTTTTTTTTAAAAAATATTTTTTATTTTTTTTATTTTAAATTAATATTTTTTTAATGTTTTTAAATTTTTTTAATTTACTAATATCAAAAATAATATTATTTTAATATATTTTTAAATAAAAAACTTTTTAAAATGTAACCGCCGCAACCATAATCCTCGACCAGCTCCTAATGGTGATAGGGCTTCAGACTTTAGTATTCAATTTCAGCAGCATGAGAGGGCTATCATCTATTCTATGCGTAGAGTGGAGAGTTTTGCTCCCATAACTTATTAATTAACTGCTAATCTCATCCTCCTATCAGATTTGAATTATACTGTCAGTCCTTCAAATTGCGTTGAATTGGTTCACACTGGATCTCGAAAATGGTTACAGAATCACATGGACCAACTAATAATTTTATTGAAAAGAGGAAGCTGCTATTTAATCCTTGTTTTTTGAATGTAGTTTAACCTAGACCTTCGTGTTTAGGAATCTATGTGTTCGTCCTTGGACTTATGGTGACCGTTCTTTTATTAAAACAACGGGAGATGTTTTAGGTATTTAGTGTGGGTTTGTTATTGTGATGCGTGTTGTAGTTTTTTAAAGTATTTATTATTTTAAAATATATTAAAATAGTGTTTTTTTATATATATATATTTTTAATATCAACACGGCAAAATCATCTAAGAACACCTGAAAAAATTAATTTCATATTTTTAAAATGAAAAATATTTTGAAAAGTAAGTTGTAATGTAAAAACAAATATTCGGTCAGTGGTTTACGCGGTCACGCTTTCTTAACGTAAAAAAATTATTCACGTCGTAGGGTATTATTTAGCATTCTTATTAAACCCAATCCAGCATGTTAATCCTGAAACCTCCCAACCCTACTCATTGCCTAACCCGAATTTAAAATTAAACTCGGACAACTAGTAAAAAGTATGGTTTGCTTTTAAAAAAATAAAGATAGTTTTTTTTAATATTGAGACGACAACATATTGAATCGACCTATAATTCATTGTCTAACCCATCAAATTCATACTTCGAGTCCTGCCACAGTAATCTCATTGAAAGCAAATTAAAATAATTTATAAAAAATAAATTAAAATTAAGTAAACGTTGAATGAGAAGAAAATGAATACTTTTTTTTTTTTTGAAAAAAGGGAAATTAAAATGAAAGGGATGCAAGAAAACAAAAGCCACCTCCTTCACTGTTCTTATGAACATTGAATGAGGTGACTTAGCACCCCGGCTCTTTTTTTTTTTTAATATTCAATGCAAGCATTATTTTGGGATGTAAAATAAAAATTTAGAACAAAAAAAAAAACATATTCCTTTAACAAAGCAACAATAGGGAAAAGTCAGGGACTAGGCTATAGATTTTTAAATATAAAATGTTAGGTTTCAGTCACCATCAAAACCACAAATTGAATAATAATTTATTCTATTGAGAATTTTAATAAGAATGAGAAACATAATATTTCTTTTCTTTTTTTCATATAAAGTATAGATAGCATAAACCATTAATAGGCCTCATATTCAATGGTTTCAAATTCAAAGGAGACCTTGAAAGAATAATTTTTATGATACTAGCTAGTTTGATGTAGATAGATTGTTCAAGATCCGGTTCAAGAAGGATTTAATTTCAAGTGTGAAAGCTGGACCGATGATGCTCTTTGTCATTAAGAAAAAGAAACTACAATCTTAATTAATGATATAATTTAAATAACTGTGTCACAACTCTAATCGTAGCCCTACGGTAGCATTCAACTTGATTAAACATAAGTTTCTCAGCATGTAATTAGGTGGATCCTCAGCTATTTAAAATAAAATACGAGGGTCAGTTTTTATCTAACAAATAATGGAATAAAAAAACCCATAAAAAAACTTAAGTTACTATATAGGTTACGAGACAAGATAACCTTTTAATAAATAAATAATGAAATTTAATTCCTAAAAAATCAAATATTAAAGGTTAAGATCAAGAAAAAAAAAACTAAATACATGAGATCAGAATAAGTCTATACAAAGAAAATTGAAAACATTATAAAGCTCAATTTCAAACAACCTAATATTTTAGAGTGAAATTAAAAAAAAATACTAAAAGAATAAAAGAAAATCAAGTTGAGGGGGGGGGGGAATTGAAAAAAACACACGTGTTCAATAAAAAAATGGCAAAAAAAAATTAATTAAGCTCAAGTTAATCTGTTAAATTTACTACCTAGGTTGTAAAAAATAGAATAACCTCATAGAAAAGAATTAAAAAAACCCAATTTTAAACGATTAAATATTGAATGATGAAATAAAAAAATCAATTATAAAAAGCAGCACAAAAAAATAAATTGAGTCAATTTTAGTTAATCTGCAACCTGAGTAATGAGATTGTGATAAATCCATAAAAAAATACGAAACTCCCAACAAATTCAATGTTAAAAGTTGAAATTAAGAAAAAAAAATTACGAGATTGGTGTACAACCCAACATAAATCGTATTAAAAAAAACATAATTCTCAAAAAAACCTAATATTAAATAATAAAATAAAATAAAAAATTGAGTTGTTGGAGGGTGAAATTGAAAAAATAACAAGTTACAAAAAAAACATAAAACACTATGAATAGTGTTTTGTGAGTTTTACTACCATGATTTAATCATACTCTTTAGTATTTTGTTAACTAGTTAATATGTTTGTTATTGATATAATTTTTATGATCATAATTTTTAAAAATAGGTTAAAAAACTATAAATTATAGTTTTTTCATAAAGAAGATTTTTAAAAAATATTTTTAGTGAGATTTGTATAGAAATATGGTAAGACAATAATGGGATGAGTTTTAATTATTCTATTTTAAGAAAATTCTATGGCGGAGTAAAAATATTAAACAATTAAATAGATAAGGAAAAAAAAAAGTGCATAGCCTAAAGAATACAGATCAGTCGTGCTTGGCCTAGAAGGGTAGCCCGTAGCCCTACCTTGAGTATTTTTTCTTTTTAAACTCAGGAGCATGACACATCACCCACGTGAGTTTGTTTTTATACGAACAAAGTGGATAATGTTTCGTTTGCATAGACAAATAACCTGTTGTTCCTGGTAGCAAATTACGGTGGCTATAATAACAGGTCTCGAGTATTTGGAACCTAAATTTTAATTTTTAATTTTTTTTATTTAAAAAATTCAAAAAATATTATGTAAACCTTAATAATTCCATTTTTTAACCTTACATAAATAAAAAAAAATAATCTAAAATCAAACTGAATCAAAATAAATTTTAAGTGTTTTAATTTATCTTTTTCAATATAATCAAAAACTTTTTCAAAGTCAAATTCATTGACATTAATATTGGTATATTCTGTAAACGAATCTTGTCCTTCCAAAAGTTCTTTCTCCTCATCTTTTTTTTAATGATTCTTTCTTCTTTCAGCACTAAAACTTGAAAATATATTAAAATAATTATTTTTAGTTTTTTTATATCATCACATTAAAATCATCAAAATATAAAAAACACCAAAAAAATACCATATCAAACATGCAGTCAAGTGTGGGTGCGCATTGCTTTTGTTTAAGGGAGACATTGATATGATTTGGTTGTTGCTTTTTTTCTTTGTTTTTGATGGCATGCCGTGTAACAAAATTATATTGAATGTGAAAACGCCATTTGACAAAACAAGGGCGTTCATTTTCAATCATGTCGTGTCCAATATGAGCTAACCACCATGGCGATTCCCAGCTGTAAGATTGTAGTTTCAGCAACGTATTAACTTCAAAACTTAAGAGTTTCCGCCCCAGTGTTCTCGAGAGCGGAAAAAGCAATTGATTATCGATACCTGGCTAGAAATTCAAAGGAATACATGGAAAGGGTAATTTTTTCTCCAGTGCCCAGGCCAGTGATAAGGCTGTCATCAAGAGGGTGTTTGGAAACATGATTGTAGTTGTTTTTTAAAATATTTTATACTCGGAAATGTATTAAAATAATATTTTTTTATTTTTAAATTTTTTTTTTGATATCTGCGTATCAAAACTATCTAAAAACACTAAAAAATATTAATTTTAAATAAATAAAATAAATGCTTTTAAAAATTTTAAAAAAATAGTTTGCACCGTATTTTTCTAATCACTTTCTAGACCTTGCATGGTTTGTCGCAAGCTTTATCCGGTCTGAGATGTTCGTCAATTTACCGTAAAATTACAAAAAAATGGGTTACAAAACTTGAAAGAAATTGAGCGTGTAACAACAACTTCTACAAATGATTGTATATTTCAAGTACACGACCAAGGAAATTTATAACCTAAATCCTGCGCGAAACAAATCACAAAAACATAAGACTGTAAGAAACTACAAATATTTTTTTTAATTAAGATTTCGAGATAGAATTTTGAGTGACACTGATGCAAAACTTTGATGTATATTAATTAAACAAATACTTTAAAATTTATAGTTTGAATAAAACACATATTTTATTACACTGCAACACATAAACAAAATAAAGCCTCGATTACAATGATATAAAAAATTGGCACATTTCATTATTTTTTTTATCTCTTGAAAAATGCTTATTTAGTCATGTCATTTTAACTAAGTAATTTTGTTATATTATTTTTTTAAAAAAATAATTCAGAAGTTCAATTGAGACTGGTACGTGTTTGGAAGCGTGGTTGTGGTTACTTTTCAAAGTGTTTTTTACTCGGAAATGCATCAAAATAATATATTTTTTTATTTTTTAAAAATTATTTTTGACATCAGCACATTAAAATGATTTAAAAATATAAACAATTATTAATTTTATTTTATTTTTTTAAAAAAAAGCAAACATAAAGAAGTTCAACATGGATACGTGGTACTTGAATGCAGAGGCTGAGGAACGTTTCTTGTGTCTATTTAGCTTTGTGGTGGTTTTTTCTTTTAAAAAAATATTTATTACTAATATTTTTAAAATGTTTTTAATTATTCTGATGAATTAATATTAAAAATTAAAAATACTTTTAAAACAACCCCGCACTATATTAAAAAACACACAATTAATGTCCTCGCTTAGAATGCAGAGAACATGCATGCGTTAGTTTACCTATAAAAGCATTTTCAATGGCAAAAGATATTTAGAATAGTCAGATCGTTGATATAGTTTTTTTAATAATATAAATATGTTTTTTTTTCATGTGTACTCCAATAGAAAAAAATCACTTTAACAGCTAACTTTAATATATTTAATATTAATACTTTTAGTTTTTTTAAAAGCCATCGAGAAAAGTTTAATTGATAAAAGAATGAATTTTTAAATAATTTATTTTAATATTTTTATTCTTTTTGATAAACATGCAGGGATGATTCTTATTTGATTAAAAAAACTAGTTTTATATTTTTATTCTTTACTTAGCTCTTCTATTGAATCTATAAAATCAGAAACGAAAAAAAAGAAGCTAAAAAACTAGTTTTGTATTTTTTTGCTCTCTTATTAGAGATGCCTGAGCCTGCAGAGCCGTTGAGAAAATCCCATAACCTGCTTGGCGCGTGAAGAAACATCCTCTTTAGATGATTAAAACTCAAATGTCAGAGGCCTGCCCTACACGAGGAAGACCATTTGACTAAAACGGCCTCGCCGTCACGTCCAGCCCTCTTTTCGTCACCTTTTTATTTTTGTTCTTTAAAAAAGTCATAGATTGCATGAAAGCCTTCAGCAGCATTCCTATTTTAATAATTTGATTGTGCCTCGTAATCTTCACAATCCAAGAGCAACTACTTTTGAACTTCTTTGAGATATTTTCTCTTTTTTAAAAAATAAATAAATAAATATATACTTACAATGCCTTGTCTCAACATTATATTATAAAATAAATTAAAACACCCGAAGTTTTCTCTACCTACTCTCTCATCTTATTTTCACGTCAATTTTGATAGAAAATTTTTCATTCTTGGTATCTAATTTTTTTTTAGTATTTTTCATTTGGATTATTATTATTTTTTCAATTACATTATAAATTATGTTTGCGTGATTCTATATATATATTTCGAAGTTTTTGCTTTTCATTAACAGTAGCTCCTCCTTAGATTGTTGTTTATATCCAATTTTTATTTTATTTTCTGTCCTTGAGATTTTGATTAACATTTTAATCTATAAACTTTATTTATTTTTAGTTATATCCCTATAGTTTACACTGACATCATTTTATTTGTTATTGTCTATTTAGATTTGCATGGTCTCGAATGCTCTCTAGTCTCCATGATAAATGAAAGGCTGATTTTACATAAAAAAAATTTACGTTGTTTTTAAAATTAAAATTAAGAAATCAAGGATGAAAATTGACATTTAAGAAAAAAGAACCCTTTCATGCATTTACTATTCAAAGGACACGGAAATGTATAATCTAGCCCCTTTGATTTCACTTTTTTCATGTACGGTCCCTATTCCTCAGGCATCTTGGGATTTGATCCTTAAGTTTATTTTTTATGTTTTAGTCCCCCAATATCAAGAGAAAACATTGAAATTCACTAGAAAAGAGACATAAAGCTCTTAAATTATCAAATTCTAGCCACTAATAACTGCAATTTTTAGTTTTTTTTAAGTTTAACATGGGTGTCCGGGCCAGCTTGCGCGCACCTCAACTAATCTCACGGGCTTTGAAGTTAACGACCATGTAAGTCTCCAGTGGCCATCATATAAACAACCACAGGGCTCGAACCTGAGACCATAGAGGGAGCAAACCTCTTGGTCCCAAGTTTTTATCACTGACTCACCATCTAAATGGTTCAATTTTAAGTTTTTAGATTGATAAGTCGGTAGAGATGATTTTTACCTTTAATTATGATTGCAAGTTATATCAAGACTCGGAAGATTTTTAATTTAATCTGACTTTGAGTTTTTTAGTTAAAGACGACATCGCCTGCATGCAATAGGCTCCGTATACCCTTTTTTCAATCTATAACAAGAAACCCACGCTGAAGCAGAATATTGCAGGATGAGACTCCGTGGATTTTTTTACAGCACAAGCAACATTCCACTACTTCTTGATTTTCCTCGGCCTCAACCCACTTCTTGCCTTGGAAAGGCAACACAGCTCCTTTCCTTTCCACAAAAATACATTATAAAGCTTTCTAGAAGGCAACCTTCAAGACCGCGATTCAGAATCATGGTTGCCTTTAAAATCGTGATTTAAAGCAGCAGTTGTATTAAACTATATTATTTACCCAATATTTTTTAATCCTTGTCATTCGCCTAGAATTTTATGCTAGCTATGTTATTTTTAAAAAAATTCGTTATAGAAAAGACGAGCTGACATGCATCACCACGTGATTCCTGCACGTGTAGACCCAGAACAGCTTCAAGGTGGCACGCAGCAATCCATTTCACCGTGTGCCAGCTTTGTTCTGGGGCCCACAGCCCATGTGATCATCACAGGTGTTTATATTCCTGTTTTATTGGGGCCCACGATAGCCATCCTCGGGAGCTGGAGGCCGTTCGTTCGTTTGATTTTCGCGGCTATTTTCCTGGTGGATCTAAAAATACGGATCTGCAGGGGTACGTTTTTTGTTTTCTTTATAGGGACCAGGGAGGGAGCTGTGTTCATACTTCTATCGTTTTTTATGCATAAATACTATATTTATCTTTCTAAAAATCGTCTGCTTGGAGGTCCGGATTTACAAGGTAAACTCGTGTATTTATTGAATTAAGGTCCCCATCGCGTTGCACTGCCATTTGATGTAGCACAGCTGAGCTAACTAAAATAAGTTTGCTTTATTCCTTGGTTTTATGGGTTTAAACTTCGTGTTCAATATTAAAAAACATTTTTAATTCCTTTTAAGTATATACTAGATTCATCTTGGGTTTCAAAAATTGTCTATAATTACTCGGCTTCGATTGAGATAATATGAAAACACTTTTACTGTAAAAAAAAATAAAATAGATTGCCATCGGGGTACACGGTGTGATCATCATAGGAATCAAAGATCATTACCCAGTAAACACTAAATTGATGAGTCACACTACGTAACAAATCAGGTTAGATTTTATCTGATATGAAAAGGACGTTCATGGTATACTAATTTTATGAAAAGTTATTACCACTCAAATTAACTTATTAAACTCGTAATTCATATAATAAAATTAAAAAAATAAAAAAATCATAAAGTTATTTAAAAAAAAACAAATGTCGGATGATGAAGACTAAAAAAAATATATATAAAAAAATAAAGAGAGATAACCCGATCTAACTTTTTAAACCCCTAATTTTAGTCGTTAAACTGAAAATATCATATTTATAAAAATAACAAAGTACAATTCTCAACCAATTAAATATTAAAAGCTTAAAATATAAAAATAATTTTAATTATAAAATATTAATAAAAAAAATTAACAATTAAAATTTTGTATAATTTATTACTGAGGTTGTGTTTGCAATTAGACCCATCAAGATCCGTACACGCACCTAAAATTTAATTGGGGTCTATGGCAGTACAAGTGTGAGATGGAATTACAGGTGATCCTTCTGAGTTTTGTCATCTCTTTTTGCTACGTGGGGCAACTGATTTGACACCATTCTCACGCCCAGTAGACACACCAGATCCAAAGATAAACACTACTAGCAGTTAGCAATCAATGCAATGAAGAAAGGTAGGACTATTTTCCCATATCAGCAGTGTATAAATTTATTTCCCAAACTACTATAGTTGTGAAAATAATAGCTGTGAAATTATAGTTCGAAGATATTTATATGAGAGAGAGAGATTGGTTGTATTCACCATCGACGATATTTATACTCTTAGTAGCATAGAAATAGGAATAGTAAATGCGTCTTCTATAGGTGTTGCATTTACTTCATGCACAACTTGTTAAAATTCATAGTTGGGTATGTGCTACACAACTAACAATCTCATTCTCGGTTTTTTTTTTAAAAATAATTAACCTATGTCAAAGTTCTAATATAAAATAAATAAAAATAAAATAAAAAATTTAAAGAATAAGAACTGAAATTAAAATAAAATAAAATAAAAAGAATAATTATGTATTTTAGTTGTCAGAAAAGAGAAAAGAAATAAAAAATTTTGATTATTGAAGACAACTCAACCATTATAAGTCTACACGCACCACACCGTATGGAAAAGAACACGATTACTCATCTAGGGAGATGACAGATTGTCATGTTTGGCTATCGGGTTGCGCCACACGTGCCACCTGAATGACATAGACGCCGCTCATTCGCTGGTGCTGTGGAACACGCACCAACAACTTTTCAATTAAAAAATAAAAAATAAAACGTGAAAATACCAAAGCACCTCCTGGTCCTCTTAGATACATAAAATACCCATATAAAAATATCAAAATACCCTCAAAATCAAAGTTTTTTTAAAATATTTTCTAAAGCTACAAGCATTATTTTATTGTACATGGAATTTGAAAAAAAATCTAAAACATCCTTATCCAGCAACTCATTTTTTTATATTAGAAGCAAAAATATATTTTTACTGTTACGAATATTATGAAAAGTCAAGAAAATTCTTGGTTAACAATTCTAAATTTTATTGATTCTACGAGCTAGAAAAATATTTCTACTATATTAAAAAAATTAAAAAAATATATACACCCCAGACAATCTTTTAATTACCTCTGAACTACGAAAAAAAAACCAAAAACCCCTTAGTTTAGAAGCTAAAATTTAAGCCGCTCGAACATAAATTAATAATTTTACTGTAACAATTCACGGTAACACTCTGTAACAATCAGTGTGTGAAGCCATAATGATCCCAAGCGGTTCAGCTTTTGTTAAGGTGCTCGCTGTGCAATGGGAGCAGGATTGCGGTGTCGCCCTGAAAAAGTGATATGACCGACATTCAATTAGAGGATTTCCAAGGGTATTTTATCTTTAAGAATAATTTTAGAAGTTATAGTTTAAGTTGCATGTAATAAATTTCAAAGCTCCTTTTCTAACATGGATTTTGCTGATACGAGTTAATATCTTCGAAACCAAAAAAATAAAAAAAATAAAAAATAAAAAATAATAAAAATAAAAATCTTCGAAACCAATTTTAGATAGAGCCTATGGTCCATCGGAATTCGGAGAGGATTGTAAAAGAAAATGGAGATGGGCAGCCAGCTGGCGAAGAAGAGCATCCATGCAGCGACACAGATAGAAACGGATGAGAACGTTATAATTACAGCACAATACTAGAAACAGTGATAATAAAATCAAGACTGTTTGAAGAATATTGATGATAAAATCAAGACAGCCGTTTGCCATTAATTTTGATGGACTTCACGTTGATGAAATATTCTTGTGAGCTGCCTCTGGCATCTGGGCTAGTAACTAGAGGTGTGTAGATTAGTGACCTTGAGATTTCTGTGCCCAAAACGGAGTCGTAGCTGGGCTCATTGCCGAGTAAAGTGAGACCATTTGAAGAAGCTAGGCAGGTTGCAGATTTTCTTTCGAGCCCAGAATTTGAAGCAAGTTGTGATGGCACTGCAATTCGAATCTTGCCCAGGCCTAACGTTCCTTGGGCCCCCCTTGCTAGCCCAAATTAAAGACCACTTTGTCAAAATTTATTAATAATAAATAAAACTGAGAAACAAGGGAAGAGTGTAAAACATGAAAAAAGCCCATGATCAATTTAAAATTTAGGGGAAAGTTTCTTTTCACTCTCATACTTTTTTTTTTCTTTCTCCACGTTCCCTGTATTTTTTGTTATTTCAATCTTGGTAATAAAATACTCATTTTCTTTGAATTTTAGCTTCTAAATCAGAGAGCGGAGAGGGAAAGTTGCATGAAAATGAAGAGAAAAGGAAAAGTCATCGATTTTGCCACTTTTTAGCATAAAAAATTGTTATTTTCAGTACTAATGAGCTCTATTAATTAAATGGAGTTTTGATGGTGGTGGTTTTATCTCAAAATATATACAGAAATGAGATCGAGTTCAATTTAATTTTTATTTTTATTTAGTTGGTTTGGATTTTTTTTCTCAATGGTTTTTGGGTATTCCAAGGTTAGGTGCTTTGTAAAAGGTTTCACAATGTTCTTGAAGTTTTGTTTTAGGTAAAAAATAACTTGAAAAATTGATTTTTTAGCAAAAAAATAAAAAAAAAACCCCTCCTAATTTTTAACCATGATGGTTGTGGTTGAATTTTAGTTTTCAACAAGTGATGCATCACTTGCCTGGAAAAAAAAAAAAACAGATAATATGTCAATTGTTCCATATAAAATAAAAAAAAGTCTAATAGGCAGGAGCCCATGAGATCAATTTAGTTTTTTTTTTATTTGGTTGATTTGGATTTTTTTCTGGGTGGTTCTTGGATATTTTAGGGTTGTTAGATGGTTTACAAAGATTTTTATGTTGTTTTTTAGGTTTTTTTTTTATAAAAAAAATAGCTTGAAAATTAAATTTTTAGCAAAAGAAAAAAAAACCCTCCCTCCTAATTTTTAACTACGACGATTGTGGTTGAATTCTGGTTTTCAGGAGGTAATGCATCACTTACTTGGGGAAAAAAACTGTGGTTGCAAACAACATGTCAACCATTCCATACAAAATAAAA
>Ga0307518_10001060_pt1 | contig 20622 bp, 16 predicted proteins | sample 25_EM_MG_FD_203889 | JGI IMG/M metagenome (GOLD analysis project Ga0307518, IMG submission 203889) | Populus trichocarpa ectomycorrhiza microbial communities from riparian zone in the Pacific Northwest, United States - 25_EM | ecosystem: Host-associated > Plants > Roots > Unclassified | place...
CGTCCCGGCGCTCCCTTGTGGAAGGTTGTGGACTTCGTTTCCGGTGTCGCCGAGGAGCACCGGGCCGGGCTCGAAGCGGCGTTGGAGGCCGCCGGTATTCTGGACGCTTGGGTGACTCCGGAAGGCGAACTGCACAGCACGCTGACCGGCGACGTGGTCGTCAAGCCTGGTGAGGCCGCGCCGTCAGGCGGCCTCACCGCTGTGCTCGCGCCCGCGGTGGACCGGGCCGACCCGCAGGCGGCGGCCCTGACCGACGACGTGGTCGGTCAGATCTTGCGCGCGATCGGTCTCGGTCCCGGCGCGGACACGTGGGTCGCGGTGGACGGCAGGTTCTCCAACGGTGTGTTGAGTGGGTCATGGCACAAGGACACGGCCGGCTACTTGGGTGAGGGCGCGCGCGAAGCCGCGCGCAGGGAACGGATTCATCGGCTGCGGGAGGAGAGCGTCCGGCTGGATCAACGCCTTTCCGAACTGGCGAACGCCGAGGAAGGCCTGTCTGCCCGGCGAGCCGACCTTGCCACGGAGCACCAGGCTCAGCCGCGGGACAACGATCTCCGCGATGCTCATGTCAAGCTTGCCGTAGAGCATGGCTCGAAACGCCGGATCGACGCCCGCCTCGGCGACGCGGTCGCGGCCTCCGAAGAATGCGCCGCCGAAGCCGAGCAGGCTCGCGGGCAAGCCATCGAGTTCGCCGATGATGTCGGTCTACCGACCGGCCTCGATGAGCTGGACCGAGTACGTTCCGCCGTCGGCGACTACCGAGTCGCCCTTGCCGGGCTTTGGCCCGCGGCACGGGCCTTGGCTCGGGCGAAGGCGGAATCCGCCAAGGCCGAGGACGAAAAACGGATCGCCGTCGAGCGCCACGACGAAGCACGAGAGCTGGCCGCCGAGGCCCGAAGCGAAGCCGAAGCCGTGGCGGAACGTCACCGAGTACTGGTGGAGACCGCCGGCGCGGGAGTCGATGAGCTGCACCGGAAGCTGGCCGCGGTCGCCACGGAAATGGAGGAGCGAGACGCCCGCGAGGAGCGGGTGCGGGACGACGAACGGCGTTTGCTCGAAGAACGCGGCACGGCCAACGGGCGACGTGAGAAGCTCCACGATTCGATCTCGACCGCCGTCGCCGAACGTGACCAGGCCATCATCGAGCTGCGGGCCTTCGCGACGACAGGACTGCTGACAACGGCCATTCCCGAATTGGCCGTCCCGGACCCGGGCAAGGAGTGGGCGCCGAATCCGGCTGTCGCCCTCGCGCGCTCCGTCAACGCCGAATTGGACGGCGTGGACGACGCCGACCGGCCGTGGGAACTGGTGCAGCAGAAGGTGTCCGCCGAGCACAAGCTGCTGACCGACGCGCTGTCCAGGCACGGCCATTCGGTCGGCATGACCGTACGAGGCGGGATCATCGTCGTCGATGTGCTGTTCCAAGGGCGCACCCAGGACATTCCGACGCTGGTGACCGCTCTGGAGATGGAGAACGAGCAGCGGGCGAACCTGCTTTCGGCGAAGGAACGCGAGATCCTCGAGAACCACCTCATCAACGAAGTGGCGGGCACGCTGCAGGAATTGATCGTCAACGCCGAGGATCAGGTTCGGTCCATCAACACCGACCTGGAGGCCCGGCCGACATCGACCGGAATGCGTCTGCGGTTGCAGTGGCGTACTTCGCGAACGGCGCCTGACGGGCTCGACCGGGTGCGAGACCGGTTGTTACGGCAGACCGCCGACGCCTGGAGTGCGGAAGACCGGACCGCCGTCGGCGGGTTCCTGCAGGAACAGATCAACCGCGAGCACGCCGAAGACGCGGCAGGCGGCTGGGTCGAACAGCTGACCCGTGCGCTGGATTACCGGTCTTGGCACGAATTCGCGATCCAGCGCTACCAGGACGGCCAGTGGCGGTCGGCGACCGGACCGGCCTCGGGCGGCGAACGGGTGCTCGCCGCGTCGGTTCCGCTCTTCGCCGCGGCCTCCTCGTTCTACTCGTCTTCGGCCAATCCCCACACTCCGCGGCTGGTCGCGCTCGACGAAGCGTTCGCCGGAGTCGACGACGACTCACGGGCCAAGTGCCTCGGCCTGCTCGCCGCGTTCGACCTCGACGTCGTGATGACCAGCGAACGCGAATGGGGCTGCTACCCGCAGGTGCCCGGTCTGGCCATCGCCCAGCTCGCGCGGCGCGACGGCATCGACGCGGTATTGGTGACGCCGTGGCGTTGGAACGGCCGCGAGCGTGTCCAGGAAGAACGGCCTCTCCCCTACGTGCCGAGTGCTTGATGGCCGATCTTGATCGCCTCCGCAGGCTCTTGGGCGGTGAAGAGACAGCGTGGTTGCTCGACCGCATACGCCGTCGGATGATCGCCGAGAGGCCGTTGAGCGGAGTCGTCACTCTCGGCGCGGCGACGCATGACCAGCGCAGGGCAGTCGAGCGATTGCTCGGCCGCCGGGCCGGTACCGGCACTTCGCTGAGCGTTTCTCTCGACGAAGTCGACGCGGTGCTCCGTCGTAGCGGTGCGGCCCCGGATGGGCTGGCCGACGCGGCGAGACTGCTGATCGGGACCGTGCCGTCCCGTGCGGCTGAGGCCGCGGCCTGGTCGGCGGCTTTCAGCCCCCTGGACGAACTGGTCGCACGACGTCCGATGCTGGGCACGTGGCGGGCGTGGCTGGACTCCACCGGCATGGTCCGGAGGCTGGCCGCCGATCCGGAAAATGCTTCGGCATTGGTCACCGCGACTGTCCGCGTACTCGCCGAACTGCCCTCGAAGGGCATCGCGCTGGGCCGGCTAGCGGCGGAAACCACCGGCGACGCGCACGGCTTGGATGATGGGTGTCCCTTGGCGACCATCGTCCTCTCGGCGGCCAGAGTCCTCCGTGGCAGTCCTCCGGCCGGAGACGGCACAGCAGGCGAACGCCGGACTTCCTGGGCGGCGGTCGGCGTACACCGCGATGAACTGTCCTCGTCCGTGTTGTGCCTCGGCTTGCCTGGTGGGACGGACACGGTGACCGGTCGCATGCTGGCGCTGGCGAAGGAATCCGGCGAACCGTGTGTCCTGACACTGCGCCAGTTGAGTGCCGCGCGGCTCGGCGTCGGGGCCGGGATCGCGTCGGTCTGCGAGAACCCGATCGTCCTCGCCTCGGCGGCCGATGAGCTGGGTGCCGAATGCCCACCCCTCGTCTGTGTGAATGGACAGCCCTCGGCCGCGGTGTTACGGCTGCTCGATCTTCTCGCAGCGGAGGGAGCCACGTTCAGGTATCACGGTGACTTCGACTGGGGCGGTATCCGGATCGCGAACACCCTTCGGGGCCGGATTTCCTGGGAGCCCTGGCGTTTCGACGCTGCGGCGTACTCCGAGGCGACCGTGGCAGGCGGTCCGCTGACGGGGCGTCCGGCGGACGCGACCTGGGATCCGGAACTACGGCCGGCCCTCGAGCGACGTGGAGTACGCATCGAGGAGGAACTCGTCCTTCCTGCCTTGTTGCAGGATCTCCGCTAGGCCTCGTGGAAGTCGTCGAGGCGATGCGCCTCGGCTGACGACTCCGTGGCGGCCAGCCAATGCGGATAGGTGACATAGACAAGTTCCGTCTCTTCCTCGGCCACATAGACGAGTTCAGTACCGGAACGCAGGTAGATCACCTCGCCCGCCCGAGCCGTCACCGACCCCGAAGGGCCCTCGACGGTGAAAACGCCCGATGTGATGACGAGAGCCTCGTCGTAGGTCATCTTCCAGGGGTTCTTCTCGCCTTTGGCGTAGCGGCCGAAGCCGACGGACATGGCCGCGCCGCTGTCTTGCGCGACGACGTCGGCCAGGAAGATCCGCTGGTCGAGCCGCTGGAACCAGGTCGACGCGTCATCGCTCGTGAAGTGTTCGACGGACATCCAGGTCTCCTTAAGTGGAAGTTCTTCCACTTAGTTAACTGGAGAAAGTTCCACTTGTCCACCGACTAAGCTCACGGGGTGCTTCCCATCGCAGGGTCCGGGCCGATAGAGCGAGCGGACGCGGCCCGCAACCGGCAGAAGATCGTCCGCGCGGCGGCCAAGCTCGTTGCGGCCAAAGGGATCGACGGACTCGCGTTGGACGAGGTCGCGGCGGAGGCGGGCGTTGGGATCGGGACCGTGTATCGCCGCTTCCCGGACAAGGGTGCGTTGGCGCAGGCGCTGCTCGACGAGAACGAGCGTGAGTTCCAGGAGGCGTTCATCAGCGGGCCGCCGCCGCTCGGACCGGGGGCGCCCGCGCCCCAAAGACTTAGGGCGTTCATGGACGCGTACGTCGACAGGCTCGAGACCCACGGCGAACTGCTGATGGTGGCGGAGACGGAGACGCCGATGGCGCGGTTCGTGACCGGCGCGTACCGGCTGCACCACAGCCACCTGGTCGCGTTGATCGGCGAGATCGAGCCGGAAGCAGACGCGCATTTCAGAGCGGACGCGCTGCTCGCGCCACTGGCGGCGGCACAGTACGTCCATCAGCGAAGAAGTGGGATGACGACAGAACGCATCAAGCACGGCCTGAGGAACCTGTGACCGACAAGCCAGGCTGGAGTGCCAGCCCACTGATTCGGAAGAATCAGCGCTTGAGATTTACTGTTTCCGCAATTGCATGACATACGCACGCAGCTTGATCAACATGCAATACTCCCCGAATGGGGAACAAGCTTCCTGAACCACAGGGACAGCAGCGTGAGGTCGTGTACCTGCGAGGCAAAGGACACTGCGTCGCGCTGGGAGTGGCCGGTAGCGGAAAGACGGTCATGGCCGTTCGACGAGCCCGTTACCTGGCAACAGTACCCGGCCTGGGCGGACCGACCTTGCTCATCACGTTCAACGGAGCACTGGTCACGTACTTGAAGAGTCTGGTGGACGAAGAATCCGGTGTCACCGTCGAGCAGTATCACGTGTTCGCGCGTCGCATCCTTCGCGAGTTTTTCGAGAAGAACCCGCGGATCTGCGACTCCATTATCAGAGACAACTTGATAGCCCACGCGTTGAAGGATGTCCGACTCGACGCGAGCGAAAGATCTGCGGCATTCAGGAAGCCTGTGCAGTTCTTCGCGGACGAGTTCGATTGGCTCGACGGCAACGGCATCGGCGACTTCAGCGATTACTTGAGCGGTGAGCTCGAACGGGTCGGACGGGGATCGAACCTCCTCAAGGCAGATCGGCTGGTCGTCTACAAGGTCTACCGTCGTTATCAGGAGCTCCTTGCCATGAAAGGCTTTGATCTTGACTGGTCGGGCCTGGCAAGTGAACTCTTGCGCACCTTGCACAGTGAGGTGGCCGCCCATGGATACCGGCATGTCGTGGTGGACGAGGGGCAGGACTTCACCCCGGAAATGATCCGATCGCTGGCCGCGTTGATACCCGAAGACGGCTCCCTGACCTTCTTCGGCGACTATGCACAGCAGATCTACGGCAGCCGGATGTCGTGGAAGTCTCTCGGCCTCAAGGTCACCGGCGGGAGGCTGGTGCGGTTCGATCGCAACTACCGCAACACGCGCCAGATCGCACAGCTCGCGAAGGCCATATCCGATTATCCGAGATTCGGCGACGGGATCGAGCTGGTGAAGCCGGCCGCCCCCATCCGTACCGGTAAGCCACCAGCTCTGGACGAAGCCGAGTCGGAGTCCGACCTGATCAGGATAACGGCGCGCTACGCCACACATCTCTGCTTCGACCGAAATACTCAGACGAAGGACCAGCGCGTGGCAGTACTCTCCAGGGATGACGCGTTGACCGAGCGAATTGCCAGGCTGGTGGACCGGCAGCGAACGATAAGGCTGCACAAGGGCATGACGAAATGGGACCAGTCTCCAGGCGTCTACTACGGTCCATACAGAGAGGCGCGGGGGCTGGAGTTCGACACCGTCGTACTTCCTCTCCGTGCTGAGGACGAGCTGCCACCGGAGGCGTCCATCGACGCCTTCGGGCTGGAAGAAGCCAAAGTCAGACAAGCCCGTGAACTTTACGTCGCCGTGACGCGGGCTCGTATCGACGTCGTTCTCATCCATCACGGCCGGTTGGCAAGCGTGCTTCCCGTCGCCGAGTCCGGCATCTACGAATTGATGAGCTCATGAACGAGGTCCTGAACGAAGCCGGCCAGCGAGGTATCACCAGGTTGTGTCACTTCACCAAGGCGGTGAGCCTGGCGCACATCCTCGCGAGCGGAACCCTGCGAGATGTCGAGTACCTGCGAGATTCCCCCGATGGGTACCGCCCCACCGACGAACGCAGGCTGGACGGGCACCTCGGCCATATATCCTTCAGCCTCGAATACCCGAATTCCTGGTACTTCAGGGAAGCGCGTAAGCGAGACGAGCAGTTCACCGAGTGGGTGGTACTGACGGCGGATCCGGTACTGCTGGCCACACCGGGCACCAGATTCTGTCCGCACAACGCCGCAAGGCATTCCGGCAGCGGTATTCAGGACGGCCTCGGCGCCTTCGAGGCGATGTTCGCCGAACGTGTCGGGCAACGTGTACGCGAACCCCATCACCCGGCGTGGTGGCCGACGGACGATCAAGCGGAAGTATTGGTTCCGGGTCCCATCCCGATCACCGCTGTCCGGAGCGTGATCCTCCAGAGCGATGAACAGGCTGCGCTGGAGAACTTCCGGCTCCGCGAGCTCGGGTTGCGGGAGCACCCGCCGTTCGTCATCGCACCTGACCTCTTTGAAGCGGACAAGCTGTCCTCGCAGCTCAGAAAGGGTTCAAGGCCGCTCGAACTCGCACACGGAGATCTCCACCGGCCCGACGCGTAAGACCCCGTCATCCAGCGGCACGCAGCGCTTCCCGCCGCGCCCCCGCAGAGCGGCGAAAGTGCCCGGAGGGTAGACGACGTCCATCCAGGCGCACGGATTCGCGGGCCGGTGGACCTCGAAGCGCACCGGGCCGTCACCGGAGTCCAGAGTCACGACCGAGCCCCGCGGCAGAGCGTCCACGTCGAAGCCCGAGAGCACGATGTTCCGCCGAGCCAGCAGCGGATCACCGGGGACAGCAGCAGAGAAGAGCGTGACCGCGGCGGAACGGTGAGCGGGGTGGTTGAAGTACCGGTCCCCCACCAGCCCCAGTCCCGCGCGCACCTCGACGTGGTCGCGCGAGACTGGAGACGGGTCAGGGCGCGCCCCCAAAGCGGGACGGCCCTCGTACGCGTGCACCGAAGAGACGTGCAGCGCGACGATCAGCGCTCGCCGAGCTGCCATTCCGGCCGCACGTAGTGGCAGGTGTAGCCGTTCGGGATGCGCTCCAGGTAGTCCTGGTGCTCCGGCTCGGCTTCCCAGAAGTCACCTGCCTGGGTCACCTCGGTAACGACGTTGCCCGGCCACTTGCCGGAGGCGTCGACGTCGGCGATCGTCTGTTCGGCGACCTGCTTCTGCTTGTCGTCGGTGTAGTAGATCGCCGACCGGTAGCTGGTGCCGATGTCGTTGCCCTGGCGGTTGCGGGTCGTCGGGTCGTGGATCTGGAAGAAGAACTCCAGGATCTGCCGGTACGTCAGTTGCGCCGGGTCGAAGACGATCTCGATGCCTTCGGCGTGGGAGCCGTGGTTGCGGTAGGTCGCGTTCGGCACGTCGCCGCCGGTGTAGCCGACCCTGGTGGAGACGACCCCGGGGTGCCGGCGGAACAGGTCCTGCATGCCCCAGAAGCAGCCGCCCGCGAGAACAGCCTTTTCCGTCACTGTAGATCTCCTTCGGTCGTTGACACCCAGTACAACGTGTCGCACCGCCCCTGTCATCCCCGTCCAAGTGTGACGGAACGCTTACGTCCACCGTGCGTCTCACGCTAGGTGAAAGCCCTCCTCGCGGTCCTAGCCCTCCTCCTCGCCGGCTGCGCGACGCCCCCGCCAAGCCCGACGCCCGAGGACGCCTTCCGCTTCGGCGGGATCTCGATGCCGGCCAGCGGCAAGGTGCTGGAGACGCAGTACGACCGGGGTATCGACTCGCGCTACGTGGTCGTCCTGACCCTTCCGGCGGAGGACGTCCCCAAGCTGCTCGAAGGGTCGAACTTCGCGCCCGGGGTGATGAACGACGACCGGGTCGTCGAGGGTCGTCACGTCTACCGCAAGGTCACCGTCGAGGGGAGCACGGTGCGCCTCGAGATGTTCACGACGTGAGCACTCTGCGTGAAAAAGACGGTCCGTTCGAACTCGCCTGGGTGACCCCCTAACGTGTACCTCCACGCACCATCCGCCGGAGGACGCATGGATCCGTTCCGTGTACCGCCCGAGCTGTTCCGTTTCACCGACGGGAGCAGATCAGGGCTCCCCCTGGCGATCCTGCACGCCTTCGGCGAGGCGAACGAGCGGCTCGAGACGGCGCTCGGGATCGACGACGTCCGCACGCGGTTGCGCGAGGTCGGCTGGCTGGAGACGCTGGACGACGAAGACCTCGTCAAAGCGTTGGACCAGCTCAAGGGCCAGGGCCACCTCGACGTCGTCCAGAGCCACGCGGGCGATTACCGGACCGCGTCCGAGTACGAGCGCCGCAATCTCCAGTACGCGCTGACCCGGCAGGGCGAAGCGGCGTACGCGGGTGTGGTCCGCGCGAACGAGGTGCTCAACGCGACAGGGGCGCTTCAGACGGCGACGCTCGAAGCGTTGGGCGAGCGGCTCGGTGAGCTCGCGAAGCAGCTCGAAGACGGCACCGACCGGCGCGTGTTCAGCACGCTCGCCGAAGTCGAGGGCCACCTCGAAGCGTTCCGCGACAACACGAAGCGCTTCAATGGCGACCTTCAGCGCCTGCTGCACGCGGAGGCCGGCCTCGCGACGTTCCACGAGGTCAAGGCGGCGACGGTCGCGTATCTGCAGGAGTTCCTCAACGACCTCGAGCATCACACCCACACCATCGCCACCCGCATCAAGGAGATCGACGACCACGGCATCGAGCGCGTGCACCGGCGGGCGCTCAACGGGGCGGCACTCCTCAGGCCGGATCAGCGCTGGCTCGACGTCCGCAAGGCGCGTTGGGACGGGCTTCGCGCGTGGTTCCTGCCCGAGGACGGGGCGGCGCCGCGGGTCGAGGACCTCCACAATCTCGCGCGGCGGGCGATCATCACGCTTCTCCAAGTCCTGGACCGGATCACCGAATCGCGACGACGGGCGAGCAGCGCGGTCGCCGATTTCCGGGAGCTGGCGCGCTGGTTCACCGTCGTCCCGGCGCAGGAAGACCTGCATCGCCTGTGGTCCACGATGTTCGGGCTGAGTTCCGCGCGGCACGCGCATCTCGCCCACGCCGACCCGGAAGTGGTCAGCACGACGGCCTCGTGGCTCGACGCGCCGCCGGTCGAGGTGTCGGAACTGCTCCGCTCCGCGGGCCGCACCGAGCGGTTCACCAGGACCGGACGGGTTCGCGACGTCACCGCGATCCGGGCGGCGCGAGTCCGGCAGGCGATCCAGGAACGCGCCGAACTCGAAGCGGCGTGGAACATGCTCGACACCGGCGGCGTCGTGCGGCTTTCGGCGTTCGAGAAGCTGGACCACACCGTTTTCGAGCGGCTGCTGGACCTGCTGGGACAGGCGCTGGGCAGGCCTCCCGGCGCGGAGGGCGCGCGGCGGAGCACGACGTCCGACGGTCAGATCGAGATCGTCCTGCGGCCGCCACGGAACGGCGCGGTCGCGCGCCTGACCACCACGAGCGGCGTCTTCCGGGGCCCCGATTACGAAATCGAGATCAGTACGGCCGGAGGCGGTGCGTGAGCCTCACGAACCAACTGGTCATCGCGGAACGCGAAGAGGTCGCGCGCGGGATCCGGGCCCTGCTGGCCACCCCGCTGATCGGCGAACGCGGCTCCCCCGAGACCTTCGACCTCATCCGCCGCCGCCGCGAACCCATCCGGCAGTGGTTCGACTACTACTGCGGCTGGACGCTCACGGTCGAACCGCGGCTCGGCTACGCCCGGCTGGTCAAGGTCCGCGCGGCCGCCGACCCGACCCGTCCGGCGCGGCGGCTGCGCTCCGGGCGCGCGGCGTTCGACCGCCGCCGCTACGTCCTGCTGTGCGTGGTGGCGGCCGAACTGCTGACCGTGCCGGTGACGACCATCGGACTGCTCGCCGGCCGCGTCGCGCAGGCGAGTGCCGCCGACGATCTCGTCACCACGTTCGACGTCGCCGCCAGGGCGGAGCGGTTGGCGTTCGTGGACGTCCTCAAACTGCTGGAGTTCTTCGGCGTCCTCGAAGCCGCGGACGGCGATCCGGAGTCCTTTGTGGATGATCCGGCGGCGAAGGTGCTGTTCCGGGTCGACGCGACGTTGTTGCTGCGGTTGCTCGCCGCGCCGGTCGGGCCGTCGCAGCTGGCCGTGCCCGCCGACGACGTCGCGCTGCGGTTCGAGGAACTGCTGGAGGCGGTGTCGCACGAGCAGCGCTACGGCCTTTCGTCGGGCCGGCACGAGGACACGCCGAGCGCGTCGGACGTCCAGCGGAACCTGTGGCTGCGGCACACGGTGTTCCGCCGTCTCGTCGACGATCCGGTGCTGTACTTCGCCGAACTGACCGCGGAGGAACGCGCGTATCTCGGCACTCCGACCGGGCGCCAGTTGCTGCGGCGTGCCGCCGAGCAGGGCGGTTTCGTCCTCGAAGAACGCGCCGAGGGTGTGCTGCTCGTCGACGTCGACGGGCTGGCCACCGACGAGAGGTTCCCGGACGACGGCAGCAACGCCAAGGTCGCCGCGCTCCTGCTGCTCGACGCGCTCGACGAGCCGCGCACCACCGACTACCTGCGCAACGCCACCGCCAAACTGCTGAAACGCTTCCCGCGCTGGGCCAAGACGTACCGGGGCAAGGACGGGGTGCGACGGCTGACCGTCGACGCGCTCGCCGTGCTGACCGGTTTCGGGCTGGTCCGCACCGAAGCCGAACTCGTCCGGCCGCTCCCGGCCGCCGCGAGGTACACCGACCGCACCGAGGAGGCGCCGTGACCGTGACGAGGTGGATCCCCTCCCGTGCGGGCATCCTCAACATCTGGCGCTACTACGACGAGATCTTCGAGTTCCACGACGGGCGCCTGCTGCTGCGCGGCCCCAACGGGAGCGGGAAATCGAAGGCGCTGGAACTGCTGCTGCCGTTCCTGTTCGACGCGAGCCTGCGCGCCAACCGGTTGTCGACCTTCGGCACCAGCGAGCGCAGCATGCACTGGAACCTGATGGGCGAAGGCGCTTCCGGCGCCACGCGCGTCGGATACGTCTGGCTCGAATTCGGTATGGCGGGCGAGAAGTGGTTCACCTGTGGCGCGCGGCTGCAGGCGAGCACGCACACCAGCACGGTGCACGCCGACTTCTTCACCACCGATCTGCGCGTGGGCGACGGCTTGCCGCTGGTCAACGAGGCCGGTCAGCCGCTGACCAAGGGAGCGCTGGAGGAGGCCCTCGGCGAGCACGGGACCGTGCACGACGGCGCGACCGAATACCGCGCCGAGATCCGCGCGAAACTGTTCCCCACCTTGAGCGAACAGCGGTACGACGCGCTGATCACCGCGTTGCTCCAGCTGCGGATGCCCAAACTCTCGCAGCGGCTCGACCCGAGCCTGCTGTCCAACCTGCTCTCCCGCGCGCTTCCGCCGTTGGGACAGCAGGAGATCGCTGATCTCGCCGAGGGTTTCGAGCGGCTCGACGCGCAACGCGAACGGCTGGGCTCGCTGGAGACCGAGGTCGACGCGACCCGTGCGCTCGCCGCGCGGCAGAAGACTTACGCCCAGCGTGTGCTGCGCGCGGGCGCGGCGAATCTCATCAACGCGACCACGGAACTCGACGAACTCGCCGCGGCCGCCCGCCGTTCGGCGGAGGAGCACGACGAGGTCGCCGCGAAGAAGGAGGCCGCCGAGAAAAGGGCGGCGAAGCTGGAAAAGGACGTCGAGGAGGCCGAAGCACGGCTGTCGGGGCTGACCGAATCCGAGTCGTACCGCAAGGGCCAGGAGCTCGACAAGCTGCGGCAACGGACCTTGTCGACGCGCGAAAAAGCGGAGGCCTTGCGCGCGGACGCGGACCGGCTCCGTGCCGAGGCGGACGCCGACGAGGCGCGCTCGCGGGCGGCGAAGCAGATCGCGAAACGACAGGCCGATCTCGTGCGCTCGCTGGAGACCGAGGTCCGCGCCGCCGCGACCCGCGCGAATCTGGCCGGGGTGCACGACGAACTCGTCGCCGGGCTGGACGAACCGGCCCGGCTCCGCCCGCTGCTGCAGGCCGCCGTCCGCGGTAAACGCGACCAGGTCGAGGCGCTCGGCCGGGCGCTGGACAAACACGAACGCGCCGTCGGGCGGCGTCACCAGGCCGAAGGGGATCTGGACCGCGCGCGAGCGGATTTCTCGGTCGCGCAGGAGCGGGTCGAACTCACGACCGCGACGCGGGAACTCGCGCTGAGCGATCTGCGCACCCGGCTCGCCGAATGGGCGATCGGCTGCCGCGAGCTGCGCTTCCCCGACGTGGAAGCGGTCGTCCGGGACGCCGAGGCGGAAGTCTCGCTGCTGGGCAGGCTCGGCGTCGTCGCCGAGACCGTGCTCGAAGACATCATCCGGCGGGAGGCGGCGACCGGTGCCGCGCTGGCCGCCGCGCGCGCCGAGCACGACGAACTCCTCGTCGAAGCGGGCGTGCTCGAAACCGAAGACATCCTCGCGCCCGAGTCGCCGCGCACCCGCACCGCGGACCGGGCCGAGATGAGCGGCGCGCCGCTGTGGCGGCTGGTCGATTTCGCCGGCTCGGTCCCGGAAAGCACTCACGCCGGGATCGAGGCCGCGCTCGAAGGCGCCGGTCTGCTGGACGCCTGGGTGAACTCCCACGGCGTCGTCGACGGGCACGACGTGCTCGCGGAGACCGGCACGCTGCCGGTGGCCTCCGGCCGTTCGCTCGCCGACGTCCTCGTGCCGGAATCCGACGCGGAGGTCTCCCCTACGAAGATCCGCCGGATCCTGGAAGTGATCGCCTTCGACGACACGCTCCCCGCCGGTCCCGCGGCGATCGGCGCGGACGGTAGCTGGCGGATGGGCAGCCTGTCGGGCAGCTGGACGAAGGACGCCCCGGCGTACATCGGTGGTTCCGCGCGGCTGCGCGCCCGCGAACGCCGCATCGCCGCGCTGCGGGACAAGATCTCCCTCCGCGAGAAGACCATCGCCGAGCTGGAAGGCGAACTGGCCGCGCTGCGCGGCAGGCGCGAGCTGATCAAGATCGAACGCGCCGCCCGCCCCGGTCATGACGATCTCCTTGCCGCGACTGGGGAACTGACCACGGCCGAGGCCGAGCTGACCGCCGCCGACGCCGCCGTCCGGCACCTGGAGAGCGCCGTCTCCGCGCTGGAGATCGAGGCCAAGACCGCGCTGCACGAGCTGACCGCGCAGGCTTCGGAATCCGGGTTGCCGACCGAACGCGCGCCGCTGGCCGCACTCGCCACGGCTCTGCGTACCTACTCCGACCAGGGCGAGAACTGGTTGTACGAGCACGGAAACCTGCTCACCGCGACCCAGCGGGCCGAGCTGTGCGCCGAGCAGGCGGACCGGTCGGAGGGGAACGCGGCCCGGCGCGAGGACGAGGCCGCCGACGCGGAGTCCGAACGCACCAAGCTCACCGCGATGCTCGACGCGATCGACGGGACGGTCGGCACCGGCCAGCGCGAGGTGCTCGCCGAAATCGAAGGCCTGCGCACGAAACTGCGCGAACTCTCGGCCGAACTCCGCGCCGCGAACGCCGACGCCAAGGAGCTCGCGGTGTCGCTGGGCGCGCTCGGCGTCCGTCGGACGACGGACGCGCGGGCCCGCGAAGACGCCGCCAAGAAGCAGGACGCGGCGGCACTCCGGTTCCGGAAACTCGCCACCGGGATCTTCCCCGCGGACGGCGGGATCGAGGACCTGCCGAAGTTCCAGGCCACCCTGTCCGCGTCCGAAAGTGTCCGCGCGGCACTGGACACGGCCCGGCTGGTGGCCGCGGCGTGGCCGTCCGTGCCGCACGCGCCGAGCAACCTCGGCGAGGCACTGCACCGCCTCTCGGAAGCCGTGCACACCTGCCGGAACACGCTCAGCTCGCGCGCGGAACTCGATCTGGAGACCGACGAGGACGTCCAGATCTTCACCGCCGTCGTCGACGGGCTGCGAGTCGGCGCGGCCGAACTGCTCAAGATCCTTTACGCCGAAGCGGAACAGAGCAGGCACGAGATCACCGATCGCGAAAGCGACCTGTTCGACAAGACCTTGACCGGTGACACCCGCCGTCATCTCGCGGCCCGTATCCGGCAGGCCAACGACCTCGTCGACGGCATGAACGCGCGGCTGGAACGCGTGCGGACCGCGTCGCGGGTCGCCGTCCGGCTGGTCTGGCAGGTCTCCCCGGATCTGCCGCCGGGCACCAAGACCGCGCGGGATCTGCTGCTGAAGGATCCGGATCAGCTGACCGCCGAAGATCGCGTGTCGCTGCACAAGTTCTTCCGTGAGCGCGTCGAGCAGGCGAAGGCGGACGACACGGCGACCAGCTGGGAACAGCAGCTCGCGCAGGTCTTCGATTACACGTCCTGGCACCGGTTCGTGGTCAAGGTGGACCGTGCGAACGGGGCGGGCTGGCAGCTGCTGACCAAGAAGCTGCACGGCGCGCTTTCCGGTGGGGAGAAGGCGATCGCGCTGCATCTGCCGCTGTTCGCCGCCGTCGCCGCGCATTATCAGGCCGCGCCCGAGGCGCCGAGGGTGATCCTGCTCGACGAAGTGTTCGTCGGCGTCGACACCACGAACCGGGGGCAGGTGTTCGGCCTGCTGTCCGCGCTCGACCTCGACCTGATGCTGACATCGGACCACGAATGGTGCACCTACGCCGAACTCGGCGGTGTCGGGATCCACCAGCTCATCACCGGCGGCGACGGCGACGACGCGGTCACCACGGCGCGGTTCACCTGGAACGGCCACGATCTCCAGCCGGCGGGGCATTAGGTCTTCCGCCGCTGCGGGCAGGCGCTATTGCCGAAAATCGGTAATGCCTGTGTCGTTCGTGGGGGCCCGGAATTGTCGGTGGCGGGTCGTATGTTCGGCGGGTGGATACTCATTCCGCGCCTGTGGCGCTCTTGGAAAGCCTCACCGACCCCGAGGTGCTGGCCGCGGTGAACGATGCCGCGAATGTGTTGGACGACAAGGATTCCGTCGCGTTGGCGCAAGCCGCGTCGGCCGGGATCGCGCGCCTTGAGGCGGTGCGGTTCCGGGCGTTGGCGCAGCTGAACCGGCACCGTGATGGCGCGCGGAGTGTGACGCAGGAGGTCGCGTTCGCGTTGTCGCTTGTGGACAATCACGCGGGTGCGATGGTCGCCGCGGCCGACGCGTTGACGTCTCGCCTTCCTCGCACACTGTCCTTAATGGACGAAGGAAAGGTGAGCGGCTTCAGCGCGATGAAGGTCGCTTCGGCCACAGTGTGGCTGTCGGACGAGGATGCTCGTACAGTCGACGCTCTGATCGAGGAGCGAATACCGGGCAGGAATCCGGATCAGGTCCGGAAAGCCGCCAATCACGCGGCGAACACCGTCGACCCCGATGGCGCCGGGAAGCGGGCCGAGCAGCATCGTGACGGCCGCCGTCTGACGTTGCGCCAGGGTGAGACCGGGGTGGCGTCGATCGAGGTCGAGGACGGGCCGGTCGAGAAGGTCGCCGCCGCCTATCAGCGGATCGACCGGGAAGCGAGGGCGCTCAAGGCTGGTGGCGAGACCCGCACCCTCGACCAGTTGCGTGCGGATGTCGCGCTCGATCTCATGCTCGGCGGCCAGGGCGGCGCGAGTGAGCGTAGCGAAGTGTTCCTGTACATGGATTTGTTCACTTATCTCGGGCTGAACGATGCTCCGGCGGAGCTGGCCGGGCACGGCACGATCCCCGCGGTGTTGGCGCGGCATATCGCCGCGGGTGGGAACAGTGTGTTGCGGCGGATCATCACCGACCCGCTCTCCGGGCAGGTGCTCGATCTCGGCCGGGACCGGTATCGCCCGCCAGCTGGTTTGGCCGAGTTCGTGCGGGTGCGGGACCGTGAATGTCGAAGACCTGGTTGTAGCCGTCCGGCGCAAGCGTGCGACCTCGACCATTCGGTGCCTTGGCAGCATGGTGGGCACACCGCGGATACCGAGCTCGTCGACTTTTGCCGGCGGGACCACCGGTTGAAGGACGAGCCCGGCTGGACTTACCGGCTCGCCTCGGACGGCATTCTCACGATCACTACACCCACTGGGCAGTGCTACGACAGCACTCCTCCGCCTTTGCACGAACCGCGCCCGAGGATCGACGAACCGCCGCCGTTCTGAGACCGTCGCCGGAATGTGGCGATGAGCCGAGACCTGAACCTCACCTGAGAACAGCCAGCGACAGATCACTCTGCACTGGCGTACCCGCCAGAAAACGGCCACAGACCGCTTACGCGCGACGAACCCCAGCCGCCGCCAAAGCCCACTCCTCCAGGCCCGTCGCCAGAAAACGACGACAAGCCAAGACCTGACCCTCACCCGAGAACAGCCACTGACAGATCACTCCGCACTGGCGTACCGCCAGAAAACAGCCACAGACCGCTTACGCGCGAAGAGCCCCCGTCGCCGCCAAACCCACTACTCCAGACCCGTCGCCGGAATGCGGCGACGAGCACAGACCCGAGCTCGACCGAAGCTGCCCCTGACAGGTCTCTAGTTCTCGACCGTAGCCAGAAAACCACTGGCTGCGCATGAAGAGCCCAGCCGCCGCCATCCAGCCCGTCGCCAAAAAGCGGCGACGAGCACCCACGCCCCGAAACGACCACCCAAGCTCCACCCACGGTCTGACCCGACAAATCGGCCCCTGACCCGATCCGCAACAGCCACCACCAACGGCACGCTCACAAGCATGGAAACCGTCTTCCCCGGCCGCCGCATCGCCGCGGTCTCGATGATTCTCGGCCCGCTCCTGCTGCTCACCGGAACACTGCTGCGGTCACCCTTCAACTTCTTCTTTCCGGACCAGCTAAGAGCAATGAACGAACACCCCGCGCTGATGACCGCCGCGTACACGTGTTTCCTGGCGGGCAATGTCCTGCTGTGGCCCGCGATAGTCGCGCTCGCCACGAAGATCGGCCGCACCAGGCCGGCGTTGGCAGCGTGGGGCGGCCTGTTCGTCCTTTTCGGACTCTTCGAGCGGACCTTTCACGCCGGGATCGACCAGGCCGCGCAGGGGCTCGTCGAACGTCGGGGAGCCGGTTTCGCCGAGAGTGTGGTCAGCGAGTCGTACCAGGATCTGCATCTGTTCAGTTTTCTGTCGTTCACGATCATGTTCGGCTGGTACGTGCTCGCGTTCGCCGCCTATCGCGCGAAAGTGCTCGGTGTCGCCGGGGCGATCGGGATGGCGACGATGGGACTTCTGCCGCTCGGTGTTTTGAAGGGCACCGAAATCGTGTCGATCATCGGCACCGCCGGGCTTTGTCTCGCGTTGGTTCCGGCCGGTGTCCGCGCGTTACTGGAAAGTCCCAAACCGAGCCGCCGCACGGTGTTGCTCGCGGCGATCGCCGTTCCGGTTCTGGGCGGCCTCGCCTTCGCCAGCGCGCTGGGCTGAGTTCAGGCCAGCCGCGCGGGTGCTTTCCTGTCACCGGATTCGTGTTCGTGCCCCGCCGGGAGACAGCTCATCAGCAGTACGACACCGACAGCACCGAGAAGCATGTGCCCGGCGAGGATGCACAGCCCACAGAATCCGATCCACAATGAGATCTTCATTCTCAGAGGGTAGGGCCGTTCTCGGGGAAGGGCCCCGAACTTGGGAAAGACTTAAGGTCTCCTTTGGGAAAAGGGTCCGGCGTACGCGCGTAATGCACCACCAGCGACACCGGCGCGCGGGGGTCTCGCACGCCGGTTCGACCTGCTCTCGGACGCGCTCGCGGCGAGCTCCAGGAGGATCCGGACACCGCCGCCCGCGCGATCGCCCGGATCCTGTCCCGTGATCACACCTGCGCGGTGGGCATCACGGTGACCTGCTGAAGGTTCACCCGCGCCGGGAGCGAGGTCAGGAACGCCACGGTCTCGGCGATGTCCTCCGGCTTCAGCCAGGTCAGCGTCTCGCGCGCGCCGTCCAGCCACTCCAGCGCGCCGGCGTCGGTGACGTGGCCCTGCAGTTCGGTCTCGACCAGACCCGGCTCAATCGCCGCGACCCGGACGCCCTTCGGACCGAGGTCGGCGCGAAGGTTCTTCGACAGGTGCGTCACGTATGCCTTCGAAGCGACGTACACGGCGAAGGAGGGGAAGACGGCCTGTGCGCCGATGGACGAGGTGTTCACCAGGTCCGCGACGCCCTTTTCGGCGGCCGAAGCGACCAGATGCGGGACGAAGGCGCCGATGGTGTTCATCAAGCCCGTCATGTTGACGTCGATCATGCGCTGCCAGTCGCCGGTGGCGAGTTCGTCGATCGGCGCGGCCAGCATCACGCCGGCGTTGTTGAACAGCAGATCCGCGCGCCCCAGTTTCGCTTCGACCTCGGCCGCCGCGGCCCGCATCGCCTCGGCGTCGGCGACGTCGGCCGCGAGCACGAGGGCGGTGCCGCCGTCGCGTTCGATCTCCTTGGCCAGGGTTTCCAGCCGGTCGGCGCGGCGGGCGACGAGCGCGACTGCCGCACCGGAGGCGGCGAGCCGCCGAGCGGCCGCCTCGCCGATCCCGCTGGACGCTCCGGTGACGACGGCGACCCTGTTCGCGTGCGAGTTCGTCATTTCTGTTTCTCCTAAGTGGACTCGTTCACGGGGTGACAAGTCCAGAAAACCGGGCCTCGCCGGGAGATGGCACGGTCTGTTCAGCCTGGGTCCGGCAGTACCAGTCAGGCCGCGCACGGAACTGTTACGTGCTCATCGAGTTCCGCGGACACGGATCGGCCAGCGTGATCCGCATGCGAATCCGATCCCTCGCGCTCGCGCTGACCGTGATGACGGCGACCGCCACCCCCGCGGCGGCCGTCATCGGCGGCACCGAGTCCACGACGCCCTACGACTTCATGGTCTCGCTTCACTACGACTCTCCCCGCCCGGACGGGCACCGGTGCGGGGCGGTGCTCATCGCGCCCCAGTGGGCGGTCACGGCGGCCCACTGCGCCAACACCCCGACCGGTTCGGCCGTCGGGGTCCCCCGTGGCTGGAAGGTCCGCGTCGGCTCGCTGGACACGACAACCGGCGGCCAAGTGACCGAAGTCGACAAGTTCTACCGGCGCATCGTCACCTACAGCCCGCCCGGCGAGGACATCGCCGTGCTGCATCTGCGCGAACCGGTGCGAGCCAAGCCCGTCCGGCTCGCCGGGAGCACCCCTGCCGTCGGTACGCCGGTCCGCATCCTGGGCTGGGGCGCGGCTTCGACCGGTTGCGACGACTTCAAGGACGCGAAGTGTTTTCCCAGCAAGCTTCGCGAAGCGGACACCGAAATCGTGCCGCTCGACCGGTGCTGGGACGACGACGGGGCCATCATGCCGCTGTGCCTCGGCCGCGCCGAACCTCCGGTCGGTCCTGGTACGACGGATTCCGGCGGACCCGCCCTGATCCGTTCGGGTGACGGCTGGGTACTGGCCGGAACGGTCGTCGGCCCCGGTGACCGGGGTGCCGACTTCCCCGACATGTACACCGACGTCTCGAAGAACGCCGCCTGGATCAACGGCATCGTGACCGGCACCGACGTACCCCCGGACACCCCGGCGATGACCAACGGTCACTGCGTGCCGAGCGGACGACCCGAACCGGGGAAGGCCCTGGTCGACCTGCCCGCCGACCTCCCGCGTCCGGTCACCATCGCCGGCCGGGACGGCTATCCGAACCCCGGCGACCGGCTCCTCATGGCCTACTCCAGCAGCCGCCCGCAGTGCACGGTGGAGGCCGTGGTGTCACATCTGCGCGAGGCCGGTTACCAGCAGGACGGCGCGGTCCGCTACGCCCCGAGCGACACCTGCGTGAGCAGGCCCGGTTACTCCGGCTCCGTCCTGCTGTCCCGCGACGGGAACACCGTCATGGGCATCAACAACACCCACAACCGGGACGGCGAGCGCTGCACCGAGGGCAACCCGTGCGAGGTCGGCCGGGACGGCACCGTGAAGGCGCTGAAGGGCGCCAGTTACGGGCAGCAGGTCCATCGGATCGCGGCCTGTCTGACCAAGGGATCCCAGATCGACCTGCGACGATGTGCTCTCGAAAAATAAATCCCACCGGCTGTCGAATCGGCGGGACGCCCTTCGTATAGGTGGTGACAAGCCGCTTCGACGTCAGGAGGACGCCATGACCCAGTACCTGATCAGCCTGTACCAGCCCGACGGTCCCGTGCCGCCGCCGGAGTTCCTCGAACCGATCGCGCGCAAGATCCAGGCGCTGGACGACGAGATGAAGGCCGCGGGGGTCTGGGTGTTCGCCGGCGGACTGCACCCGCCGACCACGGCGACCGTGCTGCGGGCCAAGGAGAACGGCGAGATCGCGATGACCGACGGCCCGTACGTCGAGGGCAAGGAGCACCTCGGCGGCTTCACCATCCTCGAGGCGCCGGATCTGGACGCCGCGCTCGCCTGGGCCCGCCGGGTCACCGAGATCACCTATCTCCCCGTCGAGGTGCGGCCGTTCCAGGGCGACGAAGGTCCTTCGTGCGTGTGACCGCCGAAGACGTCGGCCGCGTCTTCGCACAGGAGTACGGCCGCGCGGTATCCGTGCTGGTCCGCGTCTTCGGCAGCATCGACGTCG
>Ga0307518_10001061_pt1 | contig 20618 bp, 25 predicted proteins | sample 25_EM_MG_FD_203889 | JGI IMG/M metagenome (GOLD analysis project Ga0307518, IMG submission 203889) | Populus trichocarpa ectomycorrhiza microbial communities from riparian zone in the Pacific Northwest, United States - 25_EM | ecosystem: Host-associated > Plants > Roots > Unclassified | place...
GTAAGCAAGGGATGAGTCACTGCACAGCAGAAGGGAGTCATTGATGCATAGCCCAAGAAGTTTGATGGGAGGCTGTGTACCATCAGGAATTTGATGGGACAACAATGAGGAAGATCTGGGATTAATATGTGGATTGATCCGAGACAAAACAGCCACAAGAAGGGTACCAGGGGTCCAGAGGTCTTTGGGGGGTCAGCATACACTAAGGTGTAATGCATGTGTTCTAGCGCCGCTGAAGCGCAACCATGGGCTCCCTTGACGAGCTCTCTTCTGGGAAAGAATGAGAGAGGGTTGTTCTTCCTAATAGCACTATAAAGTGGGGATATAGCTGTCATGGTGCTGGAGGACGGTGTCTGAAAGTAGGGAAGCGGACAGAGTACTGAATTCGACGCATCCAGGGAAGCGAGACAAATGACAGAGGAAGATGGACATGGCAAGTATTTGGGAGGAAGGGACCATAGGCTGAGGGCTCAGGGGACACAGAGACAACCAGAGAAGACTTTTCAAGCTTGACAATAGACCTAAGACGACCAAAGTACGTCCTTGACGCAGGACTGACGAGGAGAACGCGCTGACCGAGAACGAGGGGGACTGAGGGAGCAGGCTGGGAAGATATATGCCAGGCAGTGCACGGGAACTCAGGGAGAGGCTGTCCTAAGAGCAGGACATAGTGGAGATCTGCAGCAATAGCGGAGAAATGATCCAGAGAAAATACAGACTCCATAGTGACCGATGAGATGGATGTCTGGATTGCGGGGGGAATATCTCTGTGGGAAATGAACAGATTTATGTCGGAACTTGACAGGCAGATAGACCATGCTCTAGGCTTTCTGACAGTATAGTCACGTGCTTGATAGCTTCAGAAATGACAGAGCTATTCAGAATATCGGAATGCTGGCACTGGGCGCCTAAAAATGACATTTGGGCGCTAAAATTTGTTTCTTCTCTTTCTCCTTCGTTTCTCCATCAATTCTTCAGCTTCTTTGATCGTTCTGGTATGGGAGTCGGACTGCAGATGTGTGCATTCCATTCTCATACCAAAATGGATGTTATTCCTTCAGTTTCTTCTGCTTCTTGGCGGTTCTTGTGCGAGTGATGACTGCTAGACGTCGGCAGTCACCTCTTGCATCAGAATAGTCTTCTTGTGCGATAGATGGCTACAACGAGGTTCCATCGTACTCATCCTTTGCATCAGGATTGTTTGATATAGACGTTATCTTCCATGTTCACTGTACCAAACCTGTTTGGTGCGTGACAACGTGGCCTCACCAATGCCCACCTCTGCCATGGAGAATGACCGTTCTACGCCTCCAGGTAGAAAGCATGCTGCCTCCAGTGCTTTACAATTAGGCCCCAGGAAAAAACTGTGCACAATCGTGATAAATCTTCTTGACTGTGAACTTATTCTACATCAGGACTACTCAGGACCCCTTAGTGCACCATGGGCGTCACTTTGGCAGGACTGTCCATGCCTTCTGCAATGTGCAAATGCTCATCATCGATGGTTTTCAAGCCATGTGTGATGATGCTCCAGAAGACGAGAGCTTGATGTCTGCATATGTTGCCTTTTTTCTTATCTAGTCAACTCTTGACTTGAGTTGTAGCAAACAAAAGGAGCACACTGTTTTTCACGAGCTCCTTCAATTAGTACCCGGCCTAGAGAATCAACTCACGACATCCTCGGAGGAAGAGGTGGTTGAGATTGCAGATCAGGTATGAATCTTGTAAACAATTCATCATCCTTATATTTATGTCACTACAGATTCAGAAGGGTGCCAGCAGTGTCAGGGCTGATGATACCAAGGGAATGAAGGCTGCAATTGTCGATTGGATCACTCCGAAAGGCCAATCGCTAACCCCTCATATTCCCCACAATGTCAAATCTGGCTGTGGCTTTCACCATGACCACACCAGAGCTCTCCTGTGTCCTGCAGATCTTGATTGGAGCAACTTAGCGTATGTGATTTTTCCTCATGAAGTATTACTTATCAATACGTACATCTTCCAGAACCCACACCAAGCTTGCAAATGGAGAGATTCAAGTGGCTGGGGATCAGTGGCTGATCTTCTTGTATGCTGACTACATGTACAACCCTGAGGATCCATGGAATGGCCTTCTCTGCAGCGGCCTCCTTGTTTCAGTAAGTCCTGATGATGCATTTATATTTTGTGCTGACTGATTTACTGCAAAGGCCTTCAAACATATTTTTACCTCTCTGAGCTCCATTGATCAAGAGCCAAAAGCAATGCACTCCGGAAACACTTGCATCCATGGCATGCGCTGAAAAGATAACTATGTGTTTGGGTGGCTGCTACCTCAGATGAGGTGCATTCAACCCAGGGGCTTCTGGAGGTCTGGCAAGGCTCCCAAGGACTAAGGAGACTAGGAAACTAGAGAGTGGAAGGCTGGTTCAGTCACTCCATGACTGAGCTCAAAGATGTACAGTGAAGAGAGAGTTGTTTCTTAGTAAGCTAAGTACAAGCCTACATATCTAAGGTAAGAGTCCAGTATCAGTACTACCAATCTACACACCTAGAGACAGGACTGTCTCTACAGCGCTCGATGACAAGGGCATCTCTTGCTTACATTGAGACACAGGTAAGCCATACAAGTAAGGGTGGACACTGATTTCTAATGCATTGATTTTTCACAAAGAAATTGTTGGTCAATAACAGCATTATTAGAAACCTGATCGGGAATGTCATAAGGAAAGATCTGAGCACATTTATCAGCAGATAAAATCATGGATATATTTGATCATATACCAGTAATGTTATGATGGCCTTGTATGATAAAGACAAGCAACCTGGCTGAATTGACCACACAAAAGCCAGGCTGATTAAAGATGACAGTTAGTCTAAACTCTCCCATGAAGTAACTAACCTGAACTGGGTGTGTATCAGAATGATTCAGGTGGATAGACATGGGAAAAAAGGTAATGTTATATAAAGGCTAGGCAGAGTGTCCTCAATTTTCTGATGGAGCTGTTCCTGCATATTAAAAGGCAAAGGTCTTCTAATGTGTCCCATGTTTCCACTGAGCTGATCGGCTCTGTGAAAGGTCCTACCCTGATACTGTTGGTAATTTGCAACAGCTTCTCTCCAATAGAAATCCTCTGTTTCATGGATACTAGGAGGGGTTTCAACGTTAGAGGAATCACCCTCTTTGTCAGGACCATCAAGGGGGTCATCAGCATTAAGGGGGTTACCCAAAACATTAACTGGAGCAGGAGCAGCAGGTGACTGCAAGGTAACTATGAGATGAACTGCATAGCACACAAAGAGTGTGGCAATGTAATTGTATCTCCAGCATTCAAACCAAAACACAAATGAAGAATATAATAAGAGATAACATGGCAAAATCAAATGGTAACTCATGAAGAACTTCAGCTACGAGCTGTTCAAGATTCATAACAGAAGATAGTAATGTAGACAGTACTGCCATGTGTTTCCTGCTATGGCCTTAAACAGGGCTCATAACCTGTAGCAACAAAACTGGGGCAACAGCAATGGGGGGACACAAGCATACCTTTGATAGCTAGTAGCTGGTTCTTGAAGTTAAGTGTTTGTTGAGTAGCAAGTAATGAGAGAACAGTTGAGACTGTATTGAACTAAGGAACTATAGGGAATCCTATAGGGTATATATACCTGTGGTACATGGTCTGTGCATAGATAAGTATTATTCTTGCCTATTTCATCATATTCTCATATGTAGTAGGTGCACTTTCCATAAATGTAGTTATCTAGAAAATGTGCCTGCAATGTGCATCAGCATGTGTTAAACATGTGCCTTGCTTGTGATAGTTGTGGCTATCTTGTGGAGCCAGTCATGTGATCTACCGGTAATCTGGTTGTCACTACTCTGAATCACATGTAACTGTGATCTCTGGAATCTCCAAGATTAGATTAGATAAGATTATACTTCCTTGTTGACACTATCTCCACCTTGAGTTCTGCCCTGGTGGGCCAGACTGGTGGCAGGGGTATTGCTCCTGGGGCAAGTGACAGGGCAGCTGTGAGAGCAGCTGTGGCTGCCATGCACTGGTCAAGGCAGACCTGAGCCCACTGACCAGCTTTCAGGCCCATGAGCCAAGAGAAGACAGTAGCTTTGGATCTGGGATGTGTGATTTACTCTGCTGAAGGCAGGGCAGAGTTTCAAACTCTGAACTTGTGTGCAATGGCAGGGCACACAACAAAGCAGGGCGAGTTTTGGCAGGGTTAGTGTTGTTGGGGTGAGTGTGCATTTGGTTGGGGTGAGTTTGTTGGTGCACTTTCATTTGGGTAGGTTTGTCAGGGTGAGGGGGGTCAATTTCTTGGGAAAGTAACAATGAATTTTTTGTAGTGTATGAATTACAGTATGACACCCTGCTCAATGATTTCTGTATGACTGGTGCTGTTTCCCCTTCTTGGGCCATCTGTTTATATAATAGAATGGCATTATGCCAATGAGCTTCCCAAACACTAAGTTGCAAAATGACACAAGGCATACATTAGCTGGAAGACAGTTGAAGATAAACAGACTGTTATGGTTTGTTTATATACTTACATAAGCATAAAGCGCAGATACAGTAGAGTTTCTATTACTATAGTCCCTCAGTAGCTTGCCAGACTACTGAGGGTGAGTACCACTGAGTACCTTGTCTATTCCTTACTGATACCTTGTAGTTACTATACATGTATATCTAATATACTAGTAGCTTGCCAGACTACTGAGGTTACTATACAGCTCTCCTTCTCCCTTCCTTCAGGGCTAGACCTTCCCTGTGCAGACCACCACCTTTCTATAAAGACTTGAGTAGAATTTATCAGGTACCATCTAAATTTGGAATGGCAATCACAAATCATTTTCTCCCAGTTACAAATATTTGGTATTCTGGACTAAGTTGGAATGATCTGTCACAGTCTGTCAATCATCATAGTAAGGCTGACTTGGAGGCAAACAGGACAGCTGGAACAGCCTGGGACAAGTGCTGGGACAATCTGGACAGAGCTAGCCAGTTAGGTACCTTGTTGGGAGTAGCTGGGGTTCTGGGTAACTGTCCAGTGCTGTCCAGGGGGAGGGTTGGTTTGCTAATGCAGGCAGGTTCTTAGGTTGAGGCACTGTGGTTTATCTTGCCAGGTGTAGTGAGGAATTGTACATCATTAAAGACCATTGGGTAGAGAACCCGCTGCAGGAATCCAGAATAATGAAATGGGTCAATGGAATTTGTGGTGTGCCCAACCTTGTTGATAGTTGGATGGTGGAAGTTTGCCCTGGTGTTATTGATGTCACTTCCCAGTATCATTCAGAGGAGTCCCATGTTTACATGAAATCAATCCAGATGCATGTTTGGACAGTTATCAGTCTGCATGGACACCATCTCTCCAGATTCAGGACTAAACATGAATTAGTGCAATGCATCAGGGATATTCTTGTCAGTAAGTACATTCTCTCACTCACAAGATCCCTTCTAATATGAAAATCAGTTCAAAAGGAGGCAGCAGCAAGGGGTGTCCTTCATCATGACGTCAGTCCATTCAACATCATAATCAAAGATCTGGTGAATGGTATCCAGGGGATGCTTATCGATTGGGAATTTGTGGTCAATATCATGGTCATACTGGAGTACAGTGCTGGTGGAACAGTCAGCAAGCTTTTTTTCATGTTGAATTTATGGTAAACTGATGTGAATCAGGGTACTATCCCATTCCTTTCTGTAGCACTCCTTCAGCAAATCTCTGAGGCCCTTCAGCAGAAGTCAAAGAAAAGGCCTGTCTACAGGGAGGACCATGCTATGTCTATACAAATTCATAACAAGGAAGATGACTTCATGGTTTGACACAAGCCAGTGGACAACATTGAGTCACTTTTCTATGTCCTGGTTTGGAACTTGGTTTTGTACAATGGTCCACTTGGGCGGGAGTGGCAGGACTTTGACTTTGAGTCCTGAATTCTTGGGCAGTGGAGTGAGGGTGCAATTCAGAACCTCAAGAACACGAGAAACTCGAAAGTGACATTTATTATGGATCCTGACCCCGATGTGCTATTGAAACATGTGTCCTGATACTGCTCCGACCTTGTTCTGCTTGCTGAACAATGGTGGGGCATTTTCAGGGAAAAGTTTTACACCCAGCAGAAGGTGGACTTCAATTTTTTGCTAGAGGTAACCAACAACTTTCTCAACACAATGTTACCGGAGGACCCCCCTGAAATCATGAACCAACACCTAACTATGCAAGCTATAAAAGAGTCCCTCTGCCTACCTCTAGTGGTGGATACTACTCTCATCACTGGAAGGAAATGGAACATTCGGAGCATGGGTGACTTGCCCCTTTCTGATTTGAGCAAACACCGCAAGGGTGCATAGTTGGGTAGCAGTTGTATCCATTATTTGTCTTCAGAGGACTTGTATTTGATGCATACTCCTCATATTGTATTCTATGTAAATTCGCTGGTGATCACAATATAGTCAAATTTCCTTTCAACTGCGGTGTCCACCCTTCCACCTTCCATGAGTTGTACCTCCCATGGTACATTCTCCACTGAAGAACAGGTTGAAAAGACTGAGGCGCTGTGGGGAAGAAGATGCTTCTCAGCAGCAGAAATGACAGTGGCCTACAACTCAGCCCCCCAATGGCCCAAGTTCTAGCCATCATCCCCATTGCAGCAATAGGTCAGGTGCTGGGACCAGAGGTCACATTACTCAACTTGAACGGGTTGGTGCTGTAGTCAAGGGACCACAGCATGTGTTGAAGCCTAGGACAACATTCCCCAATGATGTTGCACAAAATCCTATTGCACCTTGTCCCCATGACAAAAGCTGGAAAAAGACAAGAGACTGTATTTGTACTTCTAAATTCACAAGCCAAAGTTTTTCTTAGAAACAACCCCAAATGGCCCCTCCTCCCTATTTCCCTACTGCCAGAGTCAATGCTGTGCCATCTAGCCAGCCCCATTTTCACCCAAGTACCAATGGTGATCACTTTGGTTTCTATGAATCACCTCATCTCATCCCACCCAGAACCAATACTCTTCCTAATCACTGTGGTAGGCTGAAGAGGAGTCAATACCATCCCCAGTCGCATTCATTCCCCATCAGAAGCCCTCCTCTTCCCTCCTGCACCTTACCTGAAGGCTTGCAGCACACCCCCCCTGTGGAGATCATATACCAGAACTGCAGAGGAAGACCACCACTCGCTTATTGTTGTCATTGGGTGTTGGTTGTTGGTTGTTCTGACCTCTTCCCTCACTTAGATGCACACCAAGCCCAATCTCCAAGCTCTCAATAATCCATATATCGCCGCACAATGTGAGAAAGAACACCAACTTGCTGCTGAATGTCCTCGTTACACACCATGCTGCAGAATTCTTTCTTGCCTGACCAGATAGATCTGTCCTTACAAGGTCCAGCAGGATCCTGGAAAGCAGGGCAAGATAACAGAGCTGCAAGCAATGGTGAGGGTGGGGTGGACTCCCAGGAATGGTATGATGAAGGGTATGAGGGAAATATTGATGACAGGTTGGATGAAGAGTCGGATGAAGAAGCTGACCCTCATCGTCAGCATCCACCAAGATGTCAGATTCAACTTATTGTCTGCAATTATTGTCTGATGTTTCTCTACAGACCCTAGGACCAAGGTGCAGGCTGCTCAAGTACACAGGCATGTACCTCTGCCACCCAAAGATGACTTTGAATTTTCTCGCAATGAGGCAGAGGAAAATGCTGATGCTCTTGTAAGGAAACACAGGGACAAGGTAAGTGGATTGATTTAAACAATCCAACATCTCACACTGTTTCAGCCTCCCACTGTATCAGCTGTTGGTGCTCCAGAGCCCCAGAGTGAGGTAAACAAATCTTACCATTTCAGACACTTTGGTATATTCACCCTTTCAGGTTCATGGACCTGTTGATGTTCTAGACCATCATCAACAAAGGAACAGCCAACCTTATGCCCCAGATCCAGCAATGCTTAATGCCTTATGAGATCAATCTGTGACAACAGTGGAAGTGGAAAGTGATAATGCTATTAATGATGATCTTCCTTGCCACACACCTTGCCACTCTCGACACACTCATGACAAGGGCCCTGTGTGGAAAGATTGCCTAGAAGAGGTGAAACTTGAGTGCAGGGCCATGCATGTGCTGTCTAATCCATGGCTGAAGTTGAAGGTTGACTCTGACTCACTCACAGACAGCCTCACAACCATGGTCATGGAATGGACATGGCGTGGCATACATTTCAAACCTAGTGAGTACTTGCTTAATATGGGCTATCTCAATAACATTATATTTCAGGCTGTTGGCCAGAGAAGCAAGCAGCAATGGTACAGATGGTATGTGATCCATCTGTGCCTGGGCTGTGTTGACAGCATTTTTTTCAGCTTTATGAAGACATGTTGACTTGGTGCTCTGAGATGAAAAAAGTTGCCATCAATTCTGTTTCTTTGCTGTATAAGCTGGAACTGGAAGCAGGCGTTGAATGCAATGACTGTATTGCATTTGCACAGAACACTGCTGCTGGACTACTTCAGCAGTCAATTTTCCTTAGGGATGGTACAGATGAGAATGTAAGTTTCAATCTCATATCTATATTTCCCTAGCTTATAAGGATAGGGTAAAATGTGGAATTTTGCCCATCCTGCTCTCAAGGATGCCATCATCCAGTTTTTTTTATACTGGCTCATATCGCATCGCTCATTGCTGCCCCAAGATATTCTGCTCTCAGATCCCAAACATGTGTCTCATGACCATTTGCACAGTGGTATTTTTTTTGATATTTACTGTTGATATATGTAACATGATTTCACAGTTAAACTGTGTACTTGATGGCTATGCAAGAAATGGCACTGGGAAATCACTTTCAAAATTTTTGGTGAAGGCATATGCATCCATATACAACAGGCTACTTGTGCTAATTGAAGAGACATCATGGTACCCTTACCATGGACCCCGACTTGGCGAGCAACTCAGTCATTGGGCACGAGAAGGATTGTAAGTAATTGTAATGGGGTCCTGCATCCAATAATTTGATGGCTTTCAGGGGGGCATTGCAGCACATTGATATTTTGGTGGAACAACATGATTATCTTCAAATTTCTTTGGACTAACATGGCACAGAGTCATTGGATAATGGGTATCTTATCACATGATTGCATATTACCATTTATGAGTATGATTTGCAAATATTCTCCCTTTTGGATGAATCATTCTTGCATGAGTTGAGTCTATAAGTACTACATATGCACAGTAGTATATATTCTGGACAAGTACATGGCTCTAGTGTGATCTGTGGTGAGCTGTACAGAAAGTCACAGAAAACCACAGCTAGCATCTATCTGGACTGTGTTGTCCAGAATGGACTAGCCTGTGGGCTCTATAGTTCTGGGTAGGGAACTGCATGGATATACCCATGGGTACCCAGAGGCCAACCCACACCCATACCCACCATGGGTCTGTACCCACCTATGTGGGTATGGGTATGTGTGTGGGTTGGTGGGTAATTCCCGCAGGTTTACCCACTACTGCCACTACCACTACAATCTATCATAACAACAACAACAACACCATGTTGACCACAGCAATGATTACAACAGTCCCCACCATGATGTCCACAACCATGACTGCCATGCTAATGATGATCACCATAGCCACCTCACAACCCAGGCAATATCTACAATAACAGCAACCACAAACAAAACTCAAACCACATCATGCTGATATCAGGTCCATTATGATGACTAGCACTAGACAACCACCATCACCACTGTTACTATGCTGACAAGGATGTCAACATGTAAAGACACCATTGAACACCAACTACAACCATAGTGCTGACAGTGGCAATGCCAACTTGAAATGATGACAGTCACAATACTGCCATGACCATAAGGTCAACAGCTATCATCACCATCACCATGCTAATGAAAAATACCTCAATCACACATCAGCATATACTGGCAATTAACATGACACCCATGGGCCAGGCTCACTGTTTTGACTACAACAGCTGTCACCACCCCACTACTACCACCTTCATTTGATGCTGAATTCAGCAACAGCCACCACCCCCACCACTCATGACAATGGTACTAACAGCCATCACTACCGTAACCATTGTCCATGCCATGACATTCCACTACCATCACCACTGCCCCAACTCCATATTAATAATGTCAAACACTTATACCAACCATCACAATGTCATATTCAGTGCTATATATTAGAAATGCACCTTATGAATATTTAAATACTGAATTTTTGTACTACTGTTAAATAAATATGCAAAGAGATGAGGAATTTGGCAAGCTAAAAGGGGCTATTAGCCCCTGAATACCCACCTGTACCCATACCCACAACCCACAGTGGGTACCCATACCCATGACTTTCCCTAGTTCTGGGTAGCTCTGTCCAGAACTGTCCAGCTTGAAGTGTTTTGGTGATGAGTACTCCTTAGGCACTTGCTTCTGGGCTTCCTCTAGGGTCAACCCATCAATAGTGACCTTTGATTCATGAGCCTTTAAAGCTTGTACCCAAGTTTCCTGAGATTCATTCTTCCATAATAACTTAGCAAAGTAGGTTTCCAAAAGCAACTTGCACTCTGGAGGAAACCAAGTTAAATTAACTTTGTCGGTGACCCAATCTATATCGGGGTTGTGCTTCTGAAGCCAGGTGTGGCCAAGGATAAGTGGGACTTTTCCAAGGCAAGTGATGGCACACCAAAGCTTTTCAGGGTGTTTCCCAATACCAACTGTCAGTAATACATAATGCATGATGTCATGCTCTTCATCAGGAAAAACATTTTGCTATATAGCATAGCCACTAAGGTACCGAGCCTATTAGAGGCTCAACCGTAATATATTGCATTCAGCACATGATATACAGTGCTATCAAGCTGCCACTGTGTGACAGATAGCTCTTGGCTGCCACTATTGCTGCCAGTGTTGTCCCGATAGCTCTCCATAGTTGTTCTAGCCCAGGTTCACACTATATGTAATCAAGAGTCTAGACAGTCTATATTGTTGTCCTTGCACTATCAATTGCTTAACAAGACATGAGTGCTGGATTGTCATTGGAGCAACAGAAAAGCCAATCACTTAGGCACAAACATATCTAAGTCAATGTACAAGTTGTGATATGGAAGGCGCTCACCATCTCCAGTACATTATGAGACAACCAATCTGAACTGATTTTCCTTCCACACTGGGCTTGAAGATGACAAGGGCACATGATGTGATCAATGCTGATCACCGACACATTGCACCAGTGGTTGCATCAAACAGGTGATGATAAAGTGGCCAGAAATTGGATTATGCCAGTGGATGTGGGTAAAGGCCAAGGTGATCCAGAAGGTTGAATATGATGTGCACTTGAGCAACACAGATTGCTGAAATGCTCATCAGCATAGTCACCACATGGACAAGGCCAGGTACTTACCATCAGGCCCCAAAGAATCTCTCTGCTGTTGTATAGACTGGCCTTTCTGTGTATGAATAGATGACCTTACATCCAGGTATGCCAAATGTTTGTTGTGTCCGCATGCACTCACCTGACAAGGGATGATCCCACCATCGACAAAGCAACCCATCTCCACAACAGAATAGCAGAATTTGCAAGTCTCATTGGTGAGCTATGTGGTACACCTGCTCGTTCATGAAACAGGATCAACCCCCAGTCTCATTCACAATACCACCAATATAACTGTCCCTATCAGATGAGCCCTGCTCATGTCATTTGGGCACCACTACAGCACATACTCATGACATTGGGTTGCCACCATCCTCATTCTTCACATCCACACTGATCAAGACACCACTGACCCAGGCTCAGTGGGCGTCATCTTCACCTACGTTGTCCCACACAAATGAGGTATTGAATCTTGTGGGGGACTTGGCCTTGTGTCCACAAGCGGCAACCTTCGACTTGGCACAAATCTTTTTCTAGCTACAACCATGTTAGGTAGTAACCATACTAGGTCCCAAATTTGGGGGCACAAAGGTGCATGTGGGTGAGTTGGATAGCCCTGGGACCTGTACAAATGCATTGAGCATGCATGGAGACATGCTGAATGCCCCAGAACACAGAATTAACTGGAAACAATGCTCAGGATGTCAGAACACTTCAAAAGAAATTGAGTCAAACTTGCCTGCCAGTGCTGCAAGACAGGCTCCAGATGAGTCAGACGAACTCAGAGACCATGCAGACAGGTTGAGCACATTCATGGATGCACAGAAATGGCTGGAAACATTGGAGAAATGTTAGAAAATGTTGAACAAAGCTAAACATGAAACTCACTGCATACAACCGAAATCGAGACATCCAGGTCCACCGATCGATGGATAAGGACCAGGTTGGTGAGGACAACATATTTGTATCATGGAGGTACGTTGTCGAGGTCCTGGGCACCATGAGTCAACCAATTGTCTTTGGATGAGTTGGGATGCGGATGGTTGAGGTAATGGTGGCAATAGAGGCAACTGGAGGTGATGGTGGATGAGGTGACAATGATGGTGAAGATGCAGTGAAGACGGCACAATGAGCAGCAGTACCGTCGACTCAGTGCAAGTCGAGGGGATGTGGCTGACTGGAGAGTCAGCATGTGTATCATTGTCGAAGATCAAAATGCAAAGACTTTTACCTGAGACAAGCTAAGTGCCCCACAAACGACTTGTGCACCCATGCAATTGAACAGGATGCTGGCCTGGTTGAGGACAAATCATTATCAAAGTAAAGCCATACGTCTTAGAGTCTTATTAGTTGTTAGCATGCTTGTAAATAAGTGCCTGCTGTCTCTGACCATCGGCTTTGTTTGGGTATTGATGAGACTTGGCAAAATACTTCCAAGTGTCTGATTACATCAGCATGTTCAACTTTTTCTTCGCCCCCTCACCACCCTCACCACACAATCCAGGTCCTCTATCTCAGGTCTTGACAGACTTTGCAAAATCCACTCGAACAATGCTGCAACGTGCGTCAATTTGACTGCAGACCCTCAGCTTTTCTCCTCCCAGACACCAGCAAACGATTGTACATCCCCCACCATCAACTCACTACACCCTGCCAAAGCTAGTCCTGACCATGTTTCTATTATTACAGCCCACCTGCACATGTGTGCTTGTCCTGTATGTTTTTTTTTTTTTTGCATTCTGCTTATTATATGTTGTTACAGGTGCTACGCACACCCTGCACCTATGGTTGCACTGCAACCACCTGCACATACTTGCACAGTGCATGCAATCATGACCTTATATGTACGTTCTCTTTCATTTCTTTGATTTTGTTTACGATCTATTATTACAGGTGCTTTGACAATGGATGACGATGGCTACTGCCACCACCTCTGCAGCCAGCGAGACAATGGTGCCAACAACGACAACTGCCACTGCATCCCCTGCCATTTTCACCACCACAAAGCCATGACGACAGACGTTTGTCATCACCCAGTAAGGCCCCCCCACCACCACTGTTACCACTGACAACTACCACGATCACGATTACCACCACCACCATGACCGTCAGCCACCTGGTAAGTCCCTCCATCCCATCAGGACATGACGACGGTGATGTTTGAAGTAAGTCCCCTCTACCATCACCACCACTGTCACTACTGACAATGACAAGGACACAATGATGATGGCATGGTCACCCAATAAATTTCCCATCACTCCCATCATCACCACTGACAATTGATGACCACCACAAGGACATGATGACAATGTCCATCAGCCACTCGGTAAGTCCCACACCACTGCATCCCCTGCCACCTCTGCCACCCCAAGGACATGATGATGACAACCGTCAGCCACCCGGTAAGTCCCCACACAACTGCCACCACCACCATCACCACTGACGACACCACCACAAGGACACAATAATGTTCACCCCCACCACCATTGATGACTGCACGCTGAAGCCCCATTTGCCATGCACCACCCCTATGACCATTATGAAGATGATGATGTTCTTACCACATGGCAGATTGACAATGGAGGAAGATTGGATTGATTTATAGTACCTAGCTCTGTGTTAAGTATTATGGGTGCCAAATGATTTAATTGCATTCTGGTGGATTGTACTGTGTACTGCCTGATAGTCTATGTTGTGCTATAGTGAAGTTATAGGATGTTACGACCATGTCTAACTCCGGGCCTTATCCGGTTACTCCAGTCGCATCGCAGCTCTACAGCTCAACTCCGGTCGCGCATCACTTACTCCGGTCACGGTCACGCAGATATACCTCCGTTAAGTATGACCCTTGGTCTAGTCCCTACTCAGTCCTTACTACACCTCACCGTCTACCCTGCCTTGACGCGAGTTCTCCGTGTACCTGTTATATCCACCACCTTGTATCATTTTCACCGGACCTGGTTTATTTTACTTGGACCTGACTTTATTTTACCTGGACCTGACTTAGTACTTTCTCCGGTTGTCCCTTGTCCGCTTTTTAGGCTGTTCACTTGTCACCGTAAGTACTCGTCCCTAGCTCTTACTTAGTATAAGTACTCTGTAGATTATCCTGTACTCTTCAGTCTGAAATCAACTTAGTCTCTACTCCAGTCTCTGTCTGTCTCCGCCTCCGTCTCCGACTCCATCGCCTTGACCGGAACCTACGCAAGGGATCAACGCTCGACCCCCTTGTCGTTGAATCCAATCGGTCTCAACTCCGGCCGGACTAATCCCTTGTCCAGCCCTCTGCCCTTCTCCTTCGTCCGCTTTCGTCCGGACTTGACCGGACCCCCTACCGGAGTAGACCCGGACTTGACATAGGAAGTGACAATGGAAGCTATCAATCTCATGGATAGAAGCTGAAGGGACTATGGTGCAATATATAGTCTTAGTAGCCTCCATAGCAGCCTTGCTACATTGGATATATATTTACATGACATACTATGGCTATGAGACGACCCTAGGCGAAAACACCAAGGACCCAACTACACGCAGAGACTCTGAGAGGATAGGAGTCAAGAGACTAGGGCAAAGACCCAAGATGAGCTTGAATGGAGAGCCTCTGGGTGCTGGATTGCACTGTATATATACTACTATACACGAGGGCTGCGCGAGGCTATCCACAAGGCTATGTACTGTGCAATGCTATGCTAGTGACATCATAGTGGAGCTAAGGCTACGTGTAATGACATCAAGGGAGGCAGCGTGTACAGCATGAGGCATAGGTCTAGCCTAGGCAGATAAGATATGGCTGTACACTAAGATAAGATAAGATACTATCTAGCCGCAGACTAGATAAGATAAAAAGTTGGTCCGTTACAGGCTACTATGGAGTACTATAGATTTCATGCATGGTGCTATATTGCCTTTATATTGGGGACTTGTCAATGTAGCTTTGAGCACTATAGAGGCTATATAGTACTATATTGCCAAGTATCTTTTTCCTGATGTTGATTCCTAGTGCCATCTACATTAAGCACAGGTATGGGTTTTATCAGCTTAGATAACTGCAAACACTGATCAAGAGCCCAGCTCTTATCAACAAAGCACCCAGTAGCACCACTATCTAGCAGGGCATCTACTTTAATAGTATTAAGGGGCCCATGGATGTGGACCAGTACTATCATTTCATGTTCCATTGTGAAGGACCTTTGTAAGTCCATAGAAACTTCCAAGTTGCTGGTGGGACTTTCTGGTTCCTTAGATGCCAAAGAAGGAGAAAATTTGTCTTTATTCAACCAGGAATTAAGCACGCTTGATTTTACATCTGGCATCAAGCCCTTTGCAGGGACCCCCTTAGATGGTGTAGTACAGTCCAAGTCATAGTCCATACTATCAACAGAAAGAACAGAGTACTGACCAGAAAAGACAGAGACAGGAGAAACTACAGAAGACACTTTTTTATAGGTTTTACTAAACAAAGCAATGCAGTATTTAAATATTTCAGAAGCAGCAGGAGAAGTAGCATAAGATAGTCTATAGTCCAAGATATGTACTGTCATGTCCAAAGAAGATTCAAGAGCGAGGGTGCCCGATATGTCCTCACTCTCTAATCTTTTAAATCTTTGAAGAATGCTTGCATTTCTGCAAAGGTCATCCCTCTTACTGCATTTAGCCAGTCATTCTTCAGCTGGGCTTGCATTGCCCATGCTTGCTGTTGCCCATGATGAGGGCAGTGTGGCTTTGTGCACTTGCATGTGATGTGGCCAAATAATTGGCAATTGTAGCATTGAGGCCCTTTACCTCTTTGCAGAACTTGTGCATCTGCAGCTCCTATGTCCATAGGGGCACTGCTGGCCAATGCTGAAGACAATGAATAGTTTTGACCCTGGAAATACCTTGTGATTGCATGTTAATTAGAAAGAGCTCCTGAGCCCTTCCCATCTCCCTAGCTGAATCACTTAGCTGAGCATAGGTATCTCGACACATGTTCTGGATGTAGATTTGCTCCAGGAGCTTTCTCTAGAGCACTCTTTTGAGCAGGTCCCTTGGATAGTCATCCACACACCAACTCTGAATTTTAAGCACTTCAAACTGTGCTAAGAAGTTGTCAATACATTGATGAGGGCCCTGGTGGAGACACAACAGTTGGGCCCTTGCCCACTCCTGGTTGTTCCCAGGCAGGAAGAAGTTTTCTATCTCCTGCTCCAGTTCTGCCCTGGTGGGCCAGGCCAGCAGCAGGGGTACTGCTCCTGGGGCAAGGGGCAGGGCAGCTGTGAGAGCGGCTGTGGCTGCCATGCACTGATTCAAGCAGACTTGAGCCCACTGACCAGCCTTTGGGCCTGTGAGCCAAGAGAAGACAGCAGCTGCCACTGTCACATTGTTGGCCCCTTCCATCGAGATTTTGATCCAGACCTTGAGTTTGCTCCACCACTCATGGAACTTTGCAGGAGAACTGTCAAAAGAGCCTGGATCCACGTCCACCTTCTTCCTTGACAGTGGTGCAGGTGCAGGCTGTGCAGCCACAAGGGCCACAATATGGGCCTGGAGGTCAAGCTGACCCTGGACAAGTTGGGCGAGGAGGTTCTGAAGGTCTGCCATTCTTCAGAACTAGTAGGGGTGGAGGCAGGAATAGGGGGCAGATCTTTGTTTAACCAGTCAGAGATGAAAGGACCAGAATGTGCAGCGGTGAGTGAGAGGGAGGTCTGGCCAGGGGTGCAACAGGAAGGGAATGGTGGAGGCCAAGGAGGACTTGGATTTTGAAGTTGCTGACAAGGCAACTGTAGGTGGCAATGGTGTTTGTAAACTGATGCTCTTCTTTGACCATGGATTCCCTAGTGACAGCTTCTTTGCTAGTGATAGGGCAAGGACCATAGATAATCACCAAGTGCTCCTGTTGTGCTTCAACAAGGTGACAAGGGAACTGGTAAGGTATAGTGGTAATGTAAGGGGTAACCATAGATATAAGGTTATATGGGACTAGATCCCCACAGGTGTTCTGATGCACTAAGCTGTCAAGTCTGGGTCTACTCTGGTAGGGGGTCCAGTCAAGTCCAGACAGAAATGGACAAAGGAAGAGGGCAGGGGGCTGGACAAGGGATAAGTCCAGCTGGAGGTGGAGACTGCTTGGATTCAACAACAAGGGTGTTGAGCATTGATCCCTTGTGTAGGTTCCAGTCAAGGCGATGGAGTTGGAGATGGAGGCAGAGACAGACAGAGACTGGAGTAGAGACTAAGTTGATTTCAGACTGAGGTATACAGGATGGAGTACAGGGTACTTATACTAAGGAGAACTAGGGTTGAGTATTTACAGTGACAAGTAAACAGCCCAAAGGGCAGACAAGGAATAACTGGAGTTGGGACTAGGTCAGGTCCAATGAAAATAAGTAAGGTCCAGAGAAAATACTACAAGGTAGAAGATATAAATGGAGCACAGAGAACTCACAGTACAACAGGGTAGATAGGGAAGTGTGGTAACAACTGGATTGAGGCTAATGCAAAGGGTCGCACTTAGCGGAAGGTTATGTGCACATCCAGGACTGGAGTGATGCACAGAGGTCCAGAGTTGAGCTACAGTGCTGCTATGTGACCAGAGTAACCGGATAACTGTCTGGAGTTGGACATGGTCTTGACAGTATCTCCCTCTTAGGGGCCGAACCCATGAGGCCCACCATGAGGCTGCTGTGTGGTTGCTTAGGACAATGCAGAGTCCAGAGCCCATTGTCTGAGTGTGAAATGGGGATCCATAAGAACAGACCAGTTTTTTGGATTCCACCCCCAACTTTCTTAATCTCTCATTACCATGTCTGCACCCACACAAACTAATACCCCCACTGCCAGTATGACCACATCCACGGACTGGACAAGAGCGAAGTCGGAGGAGCTCTGGGCTCTGATGGACGACAAGGACAATGTGGTGAACACAAAGAGGGTGGAGAAGAGGCATTGCAAGCAGGCAAAGGTGGAGGCGGAGGAACGAGCATGCCAGGAGCATGAGGAGGCAGCGAGGCAGGTGCACAAAGAGGTGGAGAGGAGAGCAAGGGTGGAGGTGGAGCAGAGAGCTCGCACAGAGGTGGAGCAGAAGGCCAAGGAGGAGGCGGAGAAGAAGGCTCACGAGGATTTTGTGAGGCTTCAAGTGGAGCACCAGTGGATAATCAAGAAGAAGGCATGCCTCATGGTGGAGGACAAGCAGAAGGCGGAGGCAGAGTGCCAGGTGGAGGTGGTTGCAGGGAAGCAGAAGGCAGGGGAGCCAACGAAGAAGAGGGCAAGGGAGGAGCCAGTCGCCGGTTCTAGTGGTGCCCAAGTCGTCGACCTCTGGTAAGCACATATATATATATATATTGTTTTTGCTGTTACTGACTTCACTAACTAAGTTGCGTGCACTGCACTTGAAGTCTGGTGCTGGAGAACGTTTAGCATCTGCCGGACCTTGGTAACGTAGTTGGGCATTAGCCATTTCTTCTCTAAGGTATTGGTGCAGTGACTCAAGGTTGACTGTGTAGTCATGAGCCCAGGCAGAGGTCATATCTTGTTCTGGGTAAATGGAGATGTTAGGATGGTAACCTCTGTTGGCAAAGAAGGGTGAAACTCCAGTAGTAGCACTAGGTGTGTTGTTGTATGCGAACTCTGCCAGTGGGAGTAAGTCTGCCCAGTTGTCCTGTTGGTAGTTGCAGTAGATCTGTATGTACTGTTTGAGTGTCTGGTTAGACCACTCGGTCTGGCCATCACCCTCTGGGTGGTAACCAGAGGTGAAGTGGAGGCACATGTTGAGGGCCTTTCCGAGTGACCAGAAGAAGTGCAAGATGAACTCGGTACCGCGATCTGAGGTGATGTGGGCAGGGACACTGTGCTTGGAGAACATGTGGAGTAAGAAGAGTTTTGCAAGCTCTGGGCTAGTGATGGTGTCATGAGTAGGGATGAAAATGGCCTGTTTAGAAAGCCTGTCTACTACAACCAGGATGGCTGTGAAGCCGGTGTGCATCAAAGTGAGGGAAGAGGTCAGAACAAACAACCAACACCCAATGACAACAAAAGCGAGTGGTGGTCTTCCTCTGCAGTTCTGATATATGATCTCCACAGGGGGATGCTGCAAGCCTTCAGGTAAGGTGCAGGAGGGAAGGGAAGGGCTGCTGATGGGGAATATATGTGACTGGGGATGGTATTGACTCCTCTTCAGCCTACCACAGTGGTTAGGAAGAGTCCTGGGGTTGAGCAGTGATGATGGATTGACAATAGGGGTGTAACAGCAGTGATGGGGCAGAGGGGAAGCAAGGGGACAGTTCCTGCTTCAAGAATGTGATGGACAGTGATGGGATGGAGTGGATTGATGAGTGTCAAGTCCGGGTCTACTCCGGTAGGGGGTCCGGTCAAGTCCAGACGGAAACAGACGAAGGGGAAGGGCAGAGGGCTGGACAAGGGATTAGTCCAGCCGGAGTTGAGACCGATTGGATTCAACGACAAGTGGGTCAAGCATTGATCCCTTGCGTAGGTTCCGGTCAAGGCGATGGAGTCGGAGACGGAGGCGGAGACAGATGGACTGGAGTAGAGACTAAGTTGATTTCAGACTGAGGAGTACAGGATAAACTACAGAGTACTTATACTAAGTAAGAACTAGGGTCGAGTATTTACGGTGACAAGTAAACACCCTAGAGGGCGGACAAGGAACGACTGGAGTTGGGACTAGGTCAGGTCCGATGAAAATAAGTAAGGTCCGGAGAAAATACTACAAGGTAGAAGATATAAACGGGGCACAGAGAACTCACGGTATGACAGGGTAGATGGGGAAGTGTGGTAATGACTGGATTGAGTCTAATGCAAAGGGTCACACTTAACGGAAGGGTATGTGCACGTCTGGGACCGGAGTGATGCGCAGAGGACCAGAGTTGAGCTACAGTGCTGCGATGCAACTGGAGTAACCGGATAAGAGTCCAGAGTTGGACATGGTCTTGACAATGAGCTAGACTGCACTTGAGCCTAGAGAACTGATCAGATATCAAGTATATCTGACAAACAACAATAATGGAGCTTTAGGCCAGTACTGGGTGACCTACAAGTCCAAAGACAGAGATGGAGCTTATAGACAGTGAGGGAGAGTGAATGTGGTCACTTTATTGAGGGGGAAGCAGACTCTTCCTTGCAGCCTTTGGCTGCTGGTTTATATACAGGAGGGGCTGTGGCCCTGTAAGCACAAATGACTAAGTGCTTGGTAAGAGATTGGTAAGCAATTGATAAGCAGTGTAATCAGGCTGAGTCATT
>Ga0307518_10001062_pt1 | contig 20617 bp, 12 predicted proteins | sample 25_EM_MG_FD_203889 | JGI IMG/M metagenome (GOLD analysis project Ga0307518, IMG submission 203889) | Populus trichocarpa ectomycorrhiza microbial communities from riparian zone in the Pacific Northwest, United States - 25_EM | ecosystem: Host-associated > Plants > Roots > Unclassified | place...
ATTATACATTCATACTACAAGTTTCTTTGACAAATAACAATCAAACAAGTACATACATTAACAAAATACATATACTAAAAAAACAATAAAATTCACATTTAAATATTAAAACTAAAAAGGATAGATTTACTTATAAAAAATGATAAAATCCACAAGAACGTATGTTGTGACCACGTACAAAAGTATAAGAAACTTGAGTGCTTGTGTTGAGAAGAGGGGAGAGTTGGGATGGGTGGTTGTCTGCAGTTTGGGAAGGGAGAGGTGGGATGGGGAAGAAGAAGGAGAAATAGAGGAAGAGAGTGTCGACAGAGTGGGTATATATTGACTTTTACCGATGGAAGCACCGACGGACACGTTCCGTTGGTATACCCGTCGGTGATTCTGCTGGTGATAGTTTCGCGTCACTCTACTAATATCCCGGTTTGAATCCCTCAGTCATTCCATTGGTAAAATCATCTGAAAAAATCCATGTCATCACACCGTTGCAACTTTCCAAAAAAACTATATAGTCCATCGGCGCTACGATCGGTATATACCGATAGAAGTATTCCGTTGGCATATACCGACCGTATCGCCGACATGTATTCTCTGTCGGTATATACCGACAGATGTTGAGATGGAATTATTACCGTCGGTAAAAATTACCGACGAAAAATTACATCGGTAATTCCGTTGGTTTTCGCTGATTTTCTGGTAGTGTTTGATCATATAAAAACTCTACCAAAGTACATCCATAGAGGTTTCAAAATGATTCACGGAACTACATTTTTATTTTTATCAAGGAGTTTAAGAAATGATGCAAAGTACAAGGAGTATAAAAGCTAGGATTTTCAAATCTTAAAATTACAGCCTAAACATAGTAGAGGAATAGAGTTTCTATCGTATTTTATAAGAAAAACTTGAATAATAATATAATATTAAAACAACACCACAACTATTTAGATAGAGCTTAAAATCAACCTAAACAAAAAACCTAAGCTAAGTAGAAAACAAATAATTAAAATCTATAATTAAATAGAAAAATAATTAAAATAGAAAAAAATAACTTCTGGATCTAATTTTGGGAGATCCAATGGTCCCATGATCGATGAAGTGGGTATTTTAAGGAACTCGACTTATAGAATAACTTGATCAAATTTGAGTCAAATTGAACTATCAGATCTTACATTATTGCTATTTTTTTTAGACTTCATATCTGACACGTTCAAGTTTCTTTGCAAAATCTTATTAGGCTCGATCTTATCTATCTGGTCCATAAACATATTTGCAATACGTTCCACGTTAAGAAACCCCTGCAGAGATGTGAATCCTTTTCTCATAATTGATGTGGATCATCCTTTATTGGAAATGGAGAATGATGGGTTGAAGTTCTTACAAAACAAGTCTCCTTAGAAAGTTGAGGAAGCTTTTATGCTTAAGTTAGCAAGTGAATGATGGGAAACAAGCTTGAAAAAATAGTGTAGTATTTGTTGTAGAGCTTGAATGTGTTTAAGTATAAAGAAGAAGGTTAGAGAAGATGAAGTTCAAAATACTTTACCCTAGGACTCGTTGCTGTTTATATAGCCACAAGTCTTGGAAACTTACATAGAGTCAGAGGTAAAAAGATTAGTCTTCTTACCCCATATGATCCTAGATCATGATTAGAAGATAAAATCTTTGAAGTTGGTCGATAACTATTAAGAGCTAAAGTTAAGGTTATGGATAATGTCCATATGACAAGGACAGTCATCACTATTTTTAGTGGATACTAAATGCCCCAAGAACATACATGTATTTAATGTATGTATGATTTGTCCTTATAGTTGTTAGGTGGTATGTCGAGTTGAGTTAAGATGTTAAACTGTACCATATCATACCTAGACTACTTAGGTGGCCAGAGAGTAAATGGGTTTTCTCTCTTCTTTGGGTGCATTTTATCCTACTCGAGTATATAACTCTTTAAATTTACTCCATTTACGAGTCCACGTAGGGATCACGTGAAGTCGAGTGTGTCCTATTTGGTATCTTTAAAGAGAAGAAGAAGTGAAGAAAACTTAGATTTCTCATCAATTTCTTTGTGGTGGAGGTAAGGTTCACTTTTACCAAGATTAATTTAATTTTGGTATGTTTTCAAGCTTAGTAAGAAAAGTGTATATTATAGAAAGTTGAATTTTATAGTTGAAATGTTTAAGTTTGTATTATTTATAAAGCATCATGTTATTGGGCATGAATTAGGAATGAGTAATGAGTGAATTTTGGAAAAAATTGAAGAAACATTATGCTTTCCTTAGAATGGATGTTTCAACCAAATTAGTGGTGAATAATTCTAAAATTTGTCCAAATTGACTTGAAATTGATATCCAATTATGTTATATGATGAAATAAATGATTGGGTGAAGAATTAATTAAAAAAACTAAAACTAAACTGATATTTGATGTGCTGCATAAACTGATCGACCGTTTAGTATTACCAAATGATCGAGTTGACCGATTGACAAGAGGAACAATGAAATTGGCTACTGTATAACTCGATTGATCAAACTGATTGACTGTTAGGGACACCAATAAAATTAAGTAGCATCCGGTCGACTTATTGGTTGTTCCAATATGAACTAGTCGACTATTCTAACCGACAGTGAACTGTAACTATTTCAAAAAAAGAAAAAAAATTAGTATAAGTTTCTAATAATGTTTATGTTGTAATGATTTTTGGATTCTTGTGATAACAAAAGAGGCTGCAGGTTTGAGACAACAATTGAAGACTGTATCTAGAGTTCAAGCACCAAGTAGACGCTTTACATTTAATGTTCCAGTTGTTAAATACCCAAGGTGTCGAAGCAGTATAATAAAAAAAGTGCACTAATGAGGGGGACAGAGGGATAGTAGTACCTGTAGGGTGGTCAAGAGAGGAAGGTCTGTGGCTTCCCGAGGAAGCTTTGTCTATCACCAGAGGTGGCGGTGGAGTTGCAACTCTGACCTTCAGCCCGGGGCTAGGGTTTCCAATGCCAGGAAAAGAACCAAGAGAACCAGATTCAGGAGAGAGAACATGGCGAGGCCTGGTGGTGACAGAAGATTCTACATTTTTCCCACAAGAGTTAGGAGAAGATGATGGAGGAATAGTAAGGGGTGTGCTCTGCATGCCCTTATTCCGATTCTTCACTCGAACCTTAGCACCACGATTGAAATTAACAACATCAGCAAAAGCTACTATTGTTCGTGGAGGAGTAGAGGCTTGAGAAGGACTGGAGGAGTGCTGCACACTAGAGGAACTGCTTTGGCTCAGGGTCCGTTGTGCGTGCGAAGACGAGGGATGTGACGTGCAAAACCCATAGTCTTGCTGGGCATATCGGAGAACCGAGGACTTTTTCTTTGATTTTTCCATGTAGAAATGACACAAAGAAATCAGAAGAAGAGACTGTGAGAGTGTAGAGAGCAAGAGAAGAAATCATTGCACAGTGAGAGGGGAAGGGATGCGCACAAATAGGATGTCGGCGGTTTTCTCTCTCACTACAACTGGGAGCTTTTCTCTCACTGTACCTTTAGAATTACATGACTTTGATGTGACTCTAGGAATAGTTTGGTTGGGTAAGAACTAAATGGTAAAAAAATGATGTTTAGAGAAGAGAGGAATGTCATACCAAATTTCATGATTCCAACCATGACCACTAGGAAATTGATGAGGAAAAGGTGTATGGCATACCTTGTCTATGTGATAGATTCAAAAAGGATAAAACAAAATTGTCTCAGCTCGCTATAGTAAAGGAGTTCCCTAACATATTTTCGGAGTTGTTACCAAGATTACCTCTAGAAAGGAAAGTAGAGGTTTATGCTGATATATTATCGAGAACCTTTTTTATATCCCAGCCACCCTATAAAATAACACTTGCAGAACTAGCTAGGTTGAAGATCCAACTTTAAGAACTACTAGATAAATGGTTTATATGCCTTGAGCAATTCATTATATGGAGCCCTAATACTACTTGTAAATAAGAATGATGGCACACTTAGACTCTGCATTGATTATTGATAGTTGAATAGAGTGTTTTTGAAAATAGACTTAAGGTTAAGGTATTACCAGTTGAGAATTAAAGAGCAAAATATGCTGAAGAATGCTTTTAGAAATCGTTATGAACATTCCAAGTTCCTGATAATGCCATTTGGATTAACAAATGCTTCAACAGTGTTTATGGATTTCATAAATAGGGTTCTTCGAACTTACATGGATAAATATGCTGTAGTGTTTATAGATGATATCCTGATTTATTCAAACTAATACTTGAAGAATAAATAATATTCAAGATGTGTATTGTAGAAATTAAAGGACCATCAACTATATGCCAAGTCAAGTAAGTGTGAATTTTGGTTGAAGGAAGTAATCTTTTTGGTGTATATCATATAAGGAGAAAGGGTATTTCTGGATCTAAGAAAGGTCAAAGTTGTTTTGAACTGGGAAATGCCTACTAATGTAATGGAAATTCATTATTTTTTTGGTTTAACTGGATATTATAGAATGTTTATAGAAGGGTTTTCCACGATAATGACCCTCCTGACATGATTAACTCGGAAGGAAGTTAAATGAGATTTGTCTAAGGATTGTGAAAAGAGCTTTCAGGAATTGAAAAAGAGGCTTACCATTGCCGCAATGTCTACCATTCCTTTAGGATCTAAAGGTTTTGTAGTCTATAGTGATGCGTCAAAGAAGGGAGTTGGGTGTGTTTTGATGCAATATGAGAAGGTGATTGCCTATGCATCCATACAATTGAAACCACACAAAGTTAATTACCTAGTTCGGGATCTGGAGGTAGTTGTTGTAGTGTTTGCCTTACGAGTATGGAGACATTATTTGTGTTGGACCTGGATTCAGATTTTTATAGATCATAAGAGTTTGAGATACTTGATGTCATAGAAGGAATTGAATATATGATATAGGAGATGCTTGAAACCAATTAAGGATTATGATTATGATTATGATTATGTAATTGACTATCATCTGAAAAAATCAAATGTCATTGCTGATGCCCTTAGTCATATAAATAAGGCAGGGGTAGATGAATTAATAAAATGTGATAAGAGAGAAATGATAGAATTGAAGAGTATAAATTTCCAATTAGAGGTGGGACTAGAGGGATCCTTATTGGCTCACTTAAGAGTACTGCCTATACTTTAAGATAAAAGATATTGATGTGAATGAAATTATGAGCAAAATGGAATCAAGGATTAAGACTCCTTTCCGGATCTTAGAGGATGAAATGGTGGTAATTGATAGATAAATATATTTATCGGATGACTATGCTCTTAAAATTGAAGTGTTAAAAGAAGCTTATGAATCTAATTTTACTGTACATCCATGAAGTGCTAATATGTACATGGATTTAATATTTTTTTTTCTATTGATGGCCGAATATGAAGAAAAAAAGTGGTTTAGTATGTGACCAAGTGTGTTGTGTGTTAAGAGGAAAAAGTAGAACATCAAAAGCTAGCAGGGCTTTTACAACCACTTTTGATATTTGAATGAAAGGATTAATGGTTTTATCGGTTAGGATATCATTAGATAATTGATGATATAATCTTTTTTAAATATTGGTTAGCGATATTTGTAATTTGATAATTATTGTTTCAAATAGACATATAAATTGTTAAATAATATTTCTTATACTGTAATTATTTTTTACTAAAAGATCCTCGCAAGTTTAAGCTGAAAAACAGACTTCTTTTCTCATTACTCATGATGATAGATCTTAATGTTGAATTTCTGAATACTATACACTTATTAAGTAACGTATTTCCGGTACTGTCTTTTGAGATGTAATTAAATCTATTATTAAACATCAATGAATTGACTTAGATTCTCTAGATCATTCTAGTATTTTGTATAATCTTACTCTTTTATGTCTTAATTAGAAATGTATGGAATTTAATTTATTAATCTTTTAAAATGTGTTTATGTTAAGTTTAAAAGATAATTGTGTAGAAATTATTCTATGGAATGTAATAAGGGAAAGCCTAAAGAATGGACGTAGTCTATTTTGATCTTGTTGGATATTGAAATGATCTCGGATGTTGAATCTTGTAAAACATTAGGATTATAGATGAACAATAATGTCGACATTTAGGAACATTAAAATTTAAGGGAAACTTTGTTGAAATTTCGGTGTGTGTGTGTGTATATATATATATATATTGTATACACACAGACACACACACAAAAAATGTTTTTTTTCTCTTATTTCACATTATCTATGATTTTGAATATGCTAATTTGTGTCTACTTGTTTGGCAGTGTGGTTACGGTTGCTTTTCAAATAACTTTTCGTGCCAAAATGCATGCCAATGATTTTTTTTTATTTTTTAAAAATTATTTTTGACATCAGCACATCAAAATGATTTGAAAACACTAAAAACATATTAATTTGAAGTTAATAAAAAAAATAAAAAAATTTTAAATTTTTTCAAAAGCGCTTTTGAAACGCAGAAACAAACAGGCCTCCCGATGTTATTTTTTTTAATGAACTTGCCTTTATTTTTACCGGGTTATCCTTAAAGTCGCACATATGTTAGGATGGGGTTGAGCATGTTAGATTAGGTCAATTATATGGACAACCGAATCGCTTAGGTTGGCCTATGTGGTTAGCTAAACTCTTTAGCCTGTATAAGACTTACCTTAAACACCTTTATTCCTCATTTCTAAATTTTTATTAATCTATCTTTCTTTCTCTCTTTTAGAGTGATTTTCAATAAGAGAAAGAGATTTCTAAACTCCTAAATTATACATGTTCTAGGGGTTTTGCAATTGCAAATTATTGATTTTTTTCATCCTTAACCCTTTTTTACATGTTCTTGCTACTATTTAGGTTGCTATAAGGGAATTAGAGACCTTCTCACCATTGTTGGCTTTTTTTGATGATTAGAAAAACTTTAAATCAAGTAACCCCGTAAAGATCATCTTTAGAAATAAAAGTATGGTAGATTTGAGTATCGTTACATCTGGGTCTTGGGCGACCCTAAATAGGTAACCCAAGTTGAATCTACCGGACCCAAAAGGTATCTAAGGATCTTAAAAGAGGGGCTGGGGTGTTGGGTTCCTGAATATCACACATGAAGCGAAAACTATGAAACAATATTATTCGGGAGTCCCAAGAATCTTGTTAGACAAATCTAAAGTTGTTTAGGGATTTATTAACTAAAGATCTGATCTTTTTTGGCTTTGAATGATTTTTTAAAGCCTGAGTTGTCACAAATCATAAATAGTCCAATTTTTCAGCATTGAATGGTAATCCACACGTACCACCCGTGAAAAATCTCCTAAATCCATATTTAGAAGAGAGGAATTTCTATCTTTAGAGTGCTAGTTGTAATTTTGTGCTAATATAGTTTTTTTTTTTTGTCTAATAGACAACATCTCTTAAAAATAAGAGGCATAACTTATAATTTATAGAAAATATAAAAACCCTATAAATTAGAAAAATATCAATTTGCCCCTTGAATAATATTCATATTAATTCAGGAAATTTTTAGAAATTAACTCAATCAAGTCTTTAATTGATTTTCTAGGTCTAGAAATATAATCCATGTATTAATCATATTCTAGTCCTTAATTTTTTAAATATATTTTAATCAAGTCATACTTAATTAAATCATCCCAATTTAATTTCTGACTATTAGTTGTTAATATGTGTGACTCATTAGGTTCCTAATATGTTGGCTTAAATATGTTGACCCAAATATAAATTACAATTCTAATTATATAGAGTTAAATAAATTAAACAATTTAATTTTATAATCAATTAAATAATTTATTAATTTATATTTGAAGATCAGATGCATCGTCTAGCAACATGTAATGATCCCTAAAATATTAAAAAAATTATTAGTAGTTTGGCCTGACCTTTTAGTGACCGATTTCTCAGTGTAATTAATACCCTTTCATCAATAATGTTTCGATTTAACGTGAAAACATGGAGTGTATCTACCATGTTAAATCATGTTTGTTCTCTACATTATAGTCATTGATCGTTTGAATAAGATTTGAAAGTTTTTCCAAATCTCATCCCACTTTGGCCAAGGATTTCTCAATCAATACTATTTTAGAATAGATAAAATATTTTTTCTAATTCACCTAGGATGATGAATCCTTTTCTGATCACTCAAGTACCTTCATATAATTCATGCTATACCCAATATCTACTATTTCGTTACCTCGATTAAGATAACATGTAACAGGATTAAAGTATAATATTTTCTATATAAGATGACTTAGTGATCTCAAGTCTAAAGATCATTTACACAACCATCATGTGAGCCTTTCCATAGACATAGGTGATCTCTTCATATATAATTCTCATGCAGGTAAGTTTAGTGTACATGTCTTATGACAAACATCTACATGTTAGTTCTAGGTATCCCTTATACCTCAGCTTATGAGAACAACTGCTTCCTTTCATAAAGAAAAGAACATAATATGTATAAGTTTTTATGGCTCTGATGAATGTTCAATATTTAAGAGAGCATCGACCATGAATATTTTAGGAACAATGCTTTGATGCAATAGGAATCCCATAATTATAACAACTTTATAATTTTCTTTGCAAAACAATTTTGTTCCATAGACTTTATCTTTACTCTAGATTCATTAATATAATATTATATGAATATTAAAGATAAATTATACATTTGTTAATAATAAATATGTATTTATATAAATATAATAATGCCACGTGTAACCAACTGATTGACTATAGTGCATATTAAACTAAAATAGGGTGCCTAGGAGGTGTAATAAGGAAATCCCTATTTAATTAGCCTTCCTTATATGGAGTGTCAGTAGAGAGACTTAGTACATTTAGTAGATGCCTACATCAAGGATATGTGATAAGGGTCCTTAGACCCGACCCAACCCTACCCTTTCATTTTTCTTTTTAGATCAATTTTTTTTAAAAGCATAAGCTTAAAACAATAAGATAAAAACCCTTGCATAAAACTATAAATATTTAATAAATAATAAGATAAAAATACATATATTATATGGAGAAATAAAACTAGAGCTTTATAAAATATATAAAAAACCAAATGGGGGTTGGGTTAGGTGATGATCAAACCTATATACTTATCATTAATTAAATTCTAAACCTATAAATTTCATAAATCATGTCTCAAACATTTCAAAAATTTCTCAATTAGATATCTATTAGTATTCATCAACATATTTGTTAAATTTTCTTCAAAACAATATTGCATTATTACACAAATTTACACATTAAAATTATACTATTAATTTTTTTTTGACAAAATAACTCAAATAAAAAATTGAAAAATATTTAAAACTTAATTGATTAATTTTATAGGTTTGGAAAGCAATTGAAAATGAATTGTAAGTTTGGACTTAATTAAAAGTTTTTCAAGAACCATGTAACTGATGCAACCCTAAATAATTATATTAAATAGTTTGTGATTAGTAACTATATGCATTTCGAGTTAATGTGAGTATAAAACCCCCCTTCTAAGTACCCATTGTGATCCTAGTTTTATTTTATGCTTTCCCTTGTAATATTGGATAAATATAAAACTTGCCTCTAATACTATTTATACAAAATATATATTTTATTATTATTTATAAAGGTATTCTTTATCATTTCTGATTAATGAATCTAAATTAAAGATAAATTTTTAGGATAAAAATGTTTTATAAATGAAATCATAAAATCATTATAATTACGAGGATTTGTATTGCATCAAAATACTGTTTTTAAATGTTCTTAATCAATAATCTATTAAGACAAGACATTAATAAATTGAGAAATGAGGGATACCTGAAACTAATATGTAGGTGCTTATTAAATGAAGAGTCTATTGAATTAATTCGCATGAGGTTTCCATATGAAGAGATTACTTATGTCTATGGAAAGATTTACATGTTTATTGTGTAAGTGATCTTAACATTTTAGATCAAATAATGTTATATAGGAAATGTTATGTTTTGATCTTAAATACTTGTTGCCTTATTCAAAGGTAACAAATAAACATATACTGGGTATAACATAAACTATATAAAGGTATTTGAGTCATAAGAAAGAAAGAAAGATTAATCACCATAAGTGAATTAAAGAAAATATCTTATATGTTCTCAAATAATATTTATTATGAAATCCTCGCACAAAATAGAATGAGATTTGAAAAGGATTTCAAATCTTATATAAAGAATCAATGACTATGATGTTGAGAATACAAATAATTTGACAAAGCAAACATACTCTATGTTCAAATATATAAATCAGAACATTCTTAATGAAAGGATAAAAGTGATGAATAGAATTCACAAGTGTACGAAATCAAACAAGTAGTAAAGTGTAAAGTAAAGTATCGAACCCATAAAGATTGATTTATCAATTAGTTACCAAAAATTACTAGTTTAATTCTATTTAGAAATCAATTGAAGATATCATAATAATAGTAATAATAATAATAATAATAAAAGCAAGAGCAAAGTATGCGCACTGAAATAGAACGAATTGAACTTGATAACTTAAAATACTAGGACATCTGATTTCACCATAACCATGCAAGAATAAAACATTAAATGATGTTACTTGAGAATAAATATTTACGTTGATAGTTAAGAATCCCTACCCTATCCAACAACCTCTTTTGATTATTATTGAAATTACTTTCATATATTAACCCATCATATCTCTATATGAATTTAATTACATGAAGACACCTTAAGTTCCATGGATTCTCTCAACAATAACTACACAAATTGTGTTTCTCTATTTCTAGTTTTTCTCAATTTTTGGAATTCATCATTGGAAGTAAACATCATACATTACCTTTTGGTGTTAATATGACCATCAAATCATTCAAATATTTGTCAGATATTCAAAAGCATTAACACTAGTGATGAATACTCAACATGAAATAATTAAACTTGAGATAACATTGAATACTGAAATTATAACGTCATGGTTAGGCTACATCGTAGCCTAGACGAGATTAGTTCATGTTTAATCTAAGAAAAACATAGCAAATTCTGCAGTTTAACATGATAAGGAGAAAGGAATAAAGAGAAGACTCTTATGATAGAGCCAGAATTTCTTCCAACCCTCTCTTCCTTGGATGCTGCCTAAAAAAAAACTTGCTCTGTTCTGATCGATTCCTTCAAGATATCCTCCCCTTTCTCTATTGTGCTCTCTAGGTCTCAAATATAATTCTCTTGTAGCCGCCATCCTTTCTATTGGTTTATTGTCTTTGGCTTTATTTTCTAAAGGAAAGGGAATCACTTTCTTTATCTCCTAGAGAATCTACGAGATTTTTACCTTACATTGCAGCCAGTTTTGGGGCAGGCAATGAGCCAATTATGGATTTGCTATTTCTGGAACAATTTTAGAGAATTAAATTTCTTTTCCAGCCCAGCAGATCTTGCAATTTTTTGACATCTGGAACTCTAAATATAGGCAAAAAAACCAAGACAGTTTCTGAGCTGCTAGGAGTCCTGGACTGATTCCAACTTTGTATTCCAACTCACTTTTTGAGCTTCAAAACATCAAAAATAGGTTTTTTTATCTTATGAATTATAGGCCTATGTCTCATCTTTTTAAAAAGGTAAATAACGAACGAAACATAGTTGTATAACTCCAGTTACAACCTGAAAACCAATTGGTGCTCAGGCTTAACTGGAATAGAACAACTCGAATTTGAACTCAAAGCTCAACCCATTCTTTGCCTCCTTATATGATGCCAAATTCATCTTAATCACCTGAAAGCATAGTGATTTCCTAAGAATTAAGTAAACATCAAAGATACCAAAAATTCTAGATAAACTCGTTGAGAATCACACGAAACATTCTAAAATCAACCAAGAATAACTAAAAATATGTGTGCAATAAATTCCCTCATCAAAAAGCTACATTAAGAAACCTGTCACTAAAAGGTTAGGTTAAATCACATATGACTTTCTTAATATTTGAGGGATCATGCCAAATTGCTAGATGTTACACTTAGTCTTTAAATATAAATCAATCAATTTATTGAATTGACAATAAGTTAATCAATTAATTAATTTAATTATATTTTGATTTGGATTATAATTTATATATGGACAAACATATTAGAAACGTAATGGTCACACACATTAAGAATCATTGTTACGAAATTAAACTAGGATGACTAATCAAGTATGACTTGATTGTAAATAAGTTTTAGAAATTGAGGACTAGAAGTTCTAGTTGGGCCCATTACAGGGTCAAGGGCAAAAAAAAACTCAATGATGCATTCAAAAGGCTTATTTACAGTATTTGGACAAATGTGAATTTGAAGGAGGTTACATCTTTAACAAGTGGTAATCAAACCTTAATTAATTTAATATATGTACAGGAGGGGTTTGATTCATCCACTTATGAGCTAATTAATTTTAGCAGTTAGAGACTTATTTTTTCTAATGCACAATTTTATGCTAACAAACATAATTTTCAATCTGACAAGTGGATTAGGCTAAAAATTACCAAAAGATTTTTTTATATACAACTAAAATTCCATAGTGATCAAACATTAGAAAGAGTTTTCAATAAGGTACAAAAGCTACTATGCATGATTTGTATTAGTTTCCTAGTTGATTTATGATTCTTTTTTCTATTTTGTTTAGAATTATTTTGTTATTTTTATAGCTTTGTCTATAATGTTTTTATTTATTATACATAGTGTTATTTAGCTTGTATTTAGGTCTTTTTAAAGACTTTGATTTCATACTAACTTTATTGTGTGTTTGTGAGAGGATTATCATATTTTGGTCTTTCATTGAACTACTCTGACTTATAGAAGAATTAACCAAGCTTCATGGTGTCTTCAATACTTCTCATTCACATCTCTTTATAGGCATTGGGTAGGGGTTCAGTTTTCATAGTCGTGGTACCTCAATATATGTTATCATTGTGTCAAACTTAATTTCAAAGCTGAATTTAGCTTTCTTGGAAAGGATCGATTTAACTACGGATTTCTGAATCTTTATATCTACATGGTTTGTATCATTTGGTATAAAAACAAGGCTCGAAAATCAGGTTATATCTCTTTATCTTTTAGTTTTCATGTTATTTCATCATTGTCGTCATCTAGAACCTAGTTACGACAAAAAAAAATTAGAAAAAAGAAGATTATTTGCGATTTGGTTATATATAATTCAAAATAAAAATTAAAAAATTGAAGGAAGATCAAATAAATCACAAAAAAAGAAAAAAGGTTTAGTAGTACAAATTAGGTTTTTTCATTAAATCTTGGATTCAACAACTCAAATCTGAAAATTTTTAATTCTTGGGATATCTTAGTGACTTATCTTGATTTTGGGATTATTTAGACATACTTTGTTGGGTTATTTCTGAAAATTACAAAAACAATTCATAACAAGTAGTTTTTGTGTCAATACTTTCTTTTTTGTTAGTTTCAGATAAAGTACAAAAATAAATATATATAGAGTATTTGCTTAATCTGGGTTATTTGAGTCTTATATCATTAGTTTTCTTGTTCTCATAATATTTTTTTATGTCTTTGTATCATTCATATTTCACTTGAATTCATTTTATTGTTCGTAATTTTGTATTGATAGTTTTGTATTGATAGTTTTTAATTTTTATTGTTTCTTGAGTTTATATATTATTTTTGGATTGTGTTGCTAAGTGGTTAATTTTTCTAATTTTTCATGAATTAGTTACTTAAAGAACTGAAATTTTTGAGATTGAGTGGTAATAGATGAAAGGTGAGCTTATTATAGTGAAAAGCTAAAAAACTATTTAAAACACGAGAGGAGCGACATCTATTGAGTGTAAGAACATGAGGGAGTGTGTAAAGATATATTTCTCTTACTACTAACATGACTCTCAAATCTTGACAATGTCAACCAAAAGTGGATTATCACCGTTAAAGGATAAGAATAATCCGGAATGGGGTTATTTGACTATGTAATAACAATTGGAGATGATGAACTTGATGTTTGGAAAAGTTATGAATTGGATAGATAGATTGAGAACCGAAACAGCTAACCCTCGAGATGGGCCACTCTATAGAGGTCCTGAGGGTAGAAGGTCCGTGAGACAAGCTATTTCACCTCTAGAGGAGTCTACAATTGAAAATACAGATGAGGAGGCTAATGATTTTGATCTTGATCATGGTACGAGGATTTGGAAACCTAGAACCTACATACATGGAGGAGTTTGGCTACATGATTATTTTGGCCATAAACGTAGATAAAGATAATGGTTTTCATGATGGTTTGGACATAAATTTAGGGAGTATTAAGATGAACATTCTGGCTTATAAAAAAAAAACATTCCTGAAGCATATTTGGAATAAAAGAAGAAAGTATAGTTGATTTTTGATTGTCACTGTTACTTTAAGAAAAAAAGGTAAAACTTATTGTTATTGAATTTACTGACTATGTTATTATTTAGTAGGATTAAATTATTGCAAGTAGGATAAGGAATAAAGAGAGACCTATAGATACTTGGGATAAGATGAAAATAATCATGAGAAAGAGTTTTGTTCCTGGACATTATTATAGAGAATTATCTAAGAGATTGTAGAGTTTGACTCAAGGGTCTAGGAGTATAGAGGATTACCATAAGGAGTTGGAGATTGCCATGATTTGAGCTAATGTTGTGGAGGATAGAGAGGCTATAATGATAAGGTTTTTGAATGGTTTGAATAGAAAAATAACTAATGTGGCTGAATTACAATATTATATTAAGTTTAAAGATATGACTAATATGGATAATAAGGTTGATAGGGAGTTGAAGAGAAAAAGCAGTATACACAAAGGTGGTAATTCGAGTTATTTTCATATTCAAGTCTTAATTATCAGAGAGAGGGTATCGTTCTATCAAAACCAAATACAATAAGAAGTATAGCCAAACTACTTAAAATTATAAAAAAGATTTGACCATTATTGTCCAAGTTAAAACCAAAATTGAAACTAATCATAACTGTGATATTAAGTATGTCAGGTATTTTAGTAATAGACATAACTTTACAAAGTCTAAACATAATGATTATAATTATGAGAGAACATGAGATTATTAAATCCAAAAGTGACAAATCTAAAAAGGATGAGATGCCACCACTTGAGGGTTGTAATGATGTTAAGTATCTAGTTGATGGAGAGACTTTGGTGATAAAAGATCACTTAATATTCAGATCAAAGAGGATGATGTAGAGAAATAAAAGGAGAACATTTTCCATACCAGATGCTATATAAGTAACAAGACATGTAGTATAATTATTGATAGTGGGAGTCGTGCTAATGTTACTAGTGCTACACTTGTTAAAAAATTGATTCTTAACACTATTAAATATAAAAGGCCTTATAGATTTTAATGATCGAATGAATATGGTGAAATAAAAGTTACTAAACATGTTTTGATTTCTTTTATGGTTGGAAAGTATGAGAATGAAGTTTTGTGTGATATGGTTCCTATACATGCTACTTATCTATTGTTAGGACGTCCTTAGTAATTTGATAGGAAAACTAAACATGATGGATTTAAGAACACATATTCTTTTAAAAAGGATGAAAAAACTTTCATAGTTGTACCATTATCACTTAGATAGGTTTATGCAGACCAATTGAAGCTGAAAAATGAAGGTGAAGCCAAAAGTACTAAACAACCATGTGAAAATACGAGGAAGAGTGAAAATAATGAGAGTATTGAGAGAATACATTTGACCAAAGTAGAGAAGAATAGGGATTCGATCGAGAGAGGAGAAAAGAAAAGAGGATAGAATAAAGAAAGGGTGAGAAAATAAAAGAGTGTAGAAAAAAAATAAAGAAACAAGTTAATTTTTATACAGAAAGGAATGAAATTAAGAACACTTGTTTTTATACCTAAGGGAATGAGATTAAGAATGTTTATTTTTTTGATATACCTATGATTTTACTTGTGTATAAAGAGATATATTTTAACACCAATAAATTTGATCATTGTATTCCCAGTGTTTGTGTTTCTTTATTGCAGGATTATATGAATATTTTTTCTAATGAGGTTCCTAGTCGGCATGCCAAGTGGGTTGAGTTCATAAAAACGTTCCTATATATTATAAAATATAATCAAGGTAAGAAACATATAGTGGCTAATACATTATTGTGAAGGTATGCACTTTTTTTTTAACTTTAAATGCTAAATTATTAGGGTTTGAGTATGTGAAAGATATATATAATAATGATGATGGTTTTTACTAGGTTTATAAAGCATGTGAGAATTCAACATTTGACAAATTTTATAAGTTTGATGGTTATTTGTTTAAGGAAAAAAAATATTATGTGTGCCTAATTACTTTATACATGAATTGCTTATTTGTGAAGCTCATGTGGATGGTTTAATGAAATACTTTGGGGCTCATAAAACTTTAGATGTTTTGCATGAATAATTTTATTGTCTTAAGATAAGAAAGGATGCGCAAAAAATTTGTGATAGATGTATAACATGTAGACAAACCAAGTCTAAAGTACCTCATGATTTGTATAGTCTTTTACTAGCAGTTAAGGAACCTTGGGATGATATATCTATGAATTTTGTTTTAGGTTTGCTTAGGTCAAAAAGGGGTAGAGATTCTATTTTTATAGTTGTAGATAGGTTTTCTAATATGACACATTTTATATCTTGTTATAAAATTGACGATGCAACTAATATAACAAACTTATTCTTTAGAGAGATATTTTAGTTTCATGAGGTTCATAGACGCATTGTTTCTGATCGAGATGTTAAATTTCTTAGCTACTTTTGGAAGGTTTTATGAGGATAAGTTAGGAATAAAATTATTATTTTTTACCACTTGTCATCTATGCATAAATGGTTAAATTGAAATATTTAATCAATTTTAACAACATTGTTAAGAACTATCATTCAAAAGAATATAAAGAATTTGGAAGATTAACTACTGTTTGTTGAATTTGCATATAATAAGAGTGTGCATTCTAATACTAATTATTCTCATTTTAAAATTATTTATATCTTTAATTCTTAAAGGATATAATTCATTTACCTGTTGATGAAAGAGTTAGTCTTGATGGTAATAGAAAAACACCGGTAATGAAGGCTTTTTATGAAAGTGTCTGGCAACAAATACAAAAAAAGAATGAGTAATATGCATTCAAAGCTAATAAGGGTTGGAAAAGGATTATCTTTGAACCAGGTGATTGAGTTTGGATGCATCTACATAATGAGAGGTTTTATGAACCTAAAAGATCTAAGTTGTTGATGATAGGATATGGTCAATTTCAAATCCTTGAAATAATTAATGATAATGCCTACAAAGTAGATCTATTAGGTGAATATGGTGTTACTGCTATTTTTAATGTTTGTGATCTATCTTTGTTTGATGTAGGTGACGATTCGATGTTGAATCCTTTTGAGGAGAAAATGAACAATGTAATCCAAACTATACCCATAGATCCATTAAAATTTCCAGTTGGGTCAATTATAAGGTCATGGGTAAAGAAGCTCAAGGATACATTCAATGAGCTTATTTAGAGTATTTAGCCCAAGGTGAATTCAAGAATGCATTCAATAAGCTTATTCAGATTAGTTAGGCTAATGTGAATTTCAATGAGATCACATATTTAATAAGTGATGATCAAACCTTAGTTAATTTAATTAATGTACAAGAGAGGCCTGATCCATTTACTTATGAGCTAGTTAATTTTGGTAAATAGAAGCTTATTTTTTCTAATAGATAGTTTTATGCTAACAACTGTAATTTTTTATTCGACCATTGAATTAGGTTGAACATGTACCAGATTATTCTATAGCAACTGGACATCTAGAATACCTTGTGATAAGGTCTAGGAGCTAGTGTGTAGAATTTGTATTAGTTTCTTAGTTGATTTAAGATATTTTTCCTATTTTATTTAGAACTTTTTTTTATAATTTTTCTAGCATTGTTTATGAAGTTTTTACCTATTATATATAGAGTTATTTAGCTTGTATTTAGTTTTTTTTTTTTATGCAGAAATTGATTTCAGAATAACCTTATTGTGTGTTTGTGAGAGAATTCTCATATTTTCATGAGCTAGCACTTAAGGTATAGAAATCCTTTTCAACTAAAAGGGTTTTGCAAATTTTTGATCTAGTGATTTGTATAAATTACCGTTAAAGGCTGAATAATTAGAAGGTTTGTGGTTGACGACAACCCAACCTTAAAGAGTTGATAAAACTTAGAAGGAAGAACTAATCTTCATGTAATCTTTATACAAACCCTAAATAACTTTATATTGCCTAACAAGATCTTTGAAATTCCTAAAAAGTTTTAAAATTATTGTTTCCACTGTGTTCAAGTCTTTCAAGAAACTTAATAGTGATACTGGAGCCATTATTAAACAATTACGATTATTGATTGCATGTATTGATTAATAATGTTAATTATAAATTAATTTTATGTGAAAAAATGATTTTTCAAAAATGATTTTTCTCTTATGTATTTTCTTGTCACCAACTTTTTGATCTCATATTTAAAAAATAAAAATATTAAAAGGGATTGAGATAAAACAAGGTTTGAATATAAATATGCTAAGAAAAGGTCCAAAACTGAAAGAGAAAAAAGAAGCATTGTGATTCAGTTTTGTAGAAACGACAAAAGAGATTGGCATGGTTTCTAAACAATGTTGGCAAAGGCATGGTTTTAGTCGGTGAAGGGACCAATGAGTATAGTTGAGAATAATAGAATGTGTTAGGTTGTGTCTTAACTAATTTTTCTATTTATATATATGCGGCAGAATATAACAATAACTGTAAAAATTATAACATTAGAATAATTCTATATTAATTTTCTATTATGATATATACATGCTATACATTCTATAATAGGTATAGATAGGAATGCCACAGGGGGAGCCGATGCCTTGCGCCCAAAAAAGCTTTCTTTTTCCTCAGGGGAGACCAGGAGCCATTGGTTGAATCCTTCGAGCTAGTAGGTGAAGGGACCAATGGGTATGATAGAATAGATAGGAATGCCAAAGCGTCAATGAATTTCATGCTTTCCGGTTCTCCATTTATGAATAGAAAAGGTCTTGAAGCCCAAAATAAAGTTTATTTTGGAAAGGAGTAAAGTCAGGCTTTCTTTAACATCTGTACTTGATCTAAACCTTTCTTTTACTTGACTTTAGTTTTCAGTAAGTTTCGCCCTAGGAGCTATTCTTTCTGAGCCAAGAGCTGTTAGTTAAGCGCTCTAGTAGCTAGGGCAGCTAGCATGCTATGAGCTTTAAGTTGTTCTTTCTCTCTATTATCCTATTTGTTATTAGTTTCATTTCCTTAGGATAATTTCTTTTCTTCTTCCTTTTCTCTTTCTCTTCTTTCTAATCTAATTCATCAAGGTTTTTTTTGTTAGAGTCATTGAAGGTTGTGTAGTAGTTCTGATCGGACTTGTCCATATCCGCAACTCCTTTTTTTTCCTTGATTTAATTCCTTTAATCTAGATATAGGCCCCGGGCCTGTAACTACTGGCGCCCTATTCCCCTTAATTCCTAGGAGCGAATAGGAGGGGGAAGAGAGATGTGGTACGTACGAAGGCATACAAAAATATTGATCCAAGTTGATGGACTCAAATCTATCACATTGTATATTAAAAAAAAATATTAATTCTGAAGGATGTAGCTTAATTTGTCATTTGTCAGACTCTGAATTTATTCCACAAAGATCACTAGTTCGAGTCCCACAAATCTCGAGGTTATTGAAGACTTACATGGTTGTTAATTTCAGGACCCATGAAATTAGTCGAGGTATGTATAAGCTGGTCTAAACATCCACATTAATCTAAAAATAAACAAGCACGGGCTTTAAAGATATTGGCGTATATGAATAAATATTCTTAATGTATATTCGTAACTTAAGAAATTAAATTCTTAAAAGAAAACTTAAAAAATTATAAACACAAGATAATTTAAACATCGTAAGATGGAAAACGGATCAAAAGCCTATGCAGGTACGGGGTAAAGTAAGGAAATTTTTTTTTAAAGAAAGCTTACTGACCAATAATATCAAGTTGCGTCTTATTAGCTTTTTTAAGCTTCTAAACTTAGGGCCATTTCAAAAAAAAAAAAAAAAAAAAATTTCATATCAATGAATTTGGGTTGGCACAAAAGTACAAGGTGCTGTGTTTGAAAGCATGATTTTGCTGGTTTTCTAATTGGTAACTCATCCTCGTATCATCTTTTAAGTAAATTGAGTATGTATGTCATCTATGTATGTATTTATGTATATGTCGTCTATGTATATGTCATCTATCAAGAGTGCATATGCAAACAATTTGAGTATGTATAGTTAAGCATCTTTAATAGTCATTTGAGATACAGATTTTTAATAAACACAGTTTACAGTTCTCTAACATATTGCACAACCCTTTTTCTAAAGTTGCATACAATCGCGTGTGGGTAATAAACCGATGCGAAAAGATAAGCTTTTAAAGTTCATAAAAGAGGTGATCTCTTCTTCTCTCTTAAAATATTCGTACCACCAAAAGCATAAACTTCCCAAGGTAAGCAAAATAGCAAAAAGAAAAAAAAACCTTAATTCTTATTTTGCTTATTGAGTTGACTTGCATCTCAAAGACACAGATTATATATAGTTGGGTTAAGGCATTCTTAAGAAGTTTAAGGTTCTCCACCTGTTTT
>Ga0307518_10001063_pt1 | contig 20587 bp, 28 predicted proteins | sample 25_EM_MG_FD_203889 | JGI IMG/M metagenome (GOLD analysis project Ga0307518, IMG submission 203889) | Populus trichocarpa ectomycorrhiza microbial communities from riparian zone in the Pacific Northwest, United States - 25_EM | ecosystem: Host-associated > Plants > Roots > Unclassified | place...
GGCTGAGGGCTCTCTGCCAAGAGATCAACGCGCACTATTGGGAGCGCAAAGATGAGATCTCTCGCACAATGAAGAGCCAGCCTACTTCGTCCCCAACCAAGTCCTCCAACTCCAGAGGCAACTCATCTAACTCCAGTCAGGAGAAATCCAAGACCGGTAATTCCCCCAGCTCCGCCAACTCCTCTGGCTCGTCCAAGATGACCAGCAACCAGTCCTCCTCTGGTTCCAGACTGGACCTAACCAACAAGCTTGGTAAGGACGGGAAGCTAACCGCAGACGAGTGCAAAAGGCGTCTGGACAACAACCTCTGCATGTTCTGCGGGGGTACTGGTCACTTTGTGGACAACTGTCCAAAGAAGACCAAAAAGGCCAAGGCTCGCGCTGTGGCCATCACTGCTGAGTCCAGTAAGATGGACTCAAACTTGGGTGCCAACTCCGAGTCAAAAAAAGAGTAAGCAGCTCCCGGCCCTCCACACAACCAGCGAGCTGCATTGACTCCAGAAGTGCACCCAAGGAGGCCTGCCTCAACATGTCTGCTCTTTACAATCCTAATTCCCTTATGCCACATGTTATCCTCTTATCATTTGACTTACCTAAAACCTGTGCACTTGTGGACTCCGGGTCCACGCATTGCTTTGTAGATGTACAATTCATGCACAAAAACAATATTACCACCTACTCTGTTCCTCCGATTACTCTCCAGCTCTTTGACAGTACATCAAACTTTGTAATCACTCAAGCTGTCAATATATCAGTGAAATTCCCTGCATCTGGTGATGTCACCCCTATGACCTTCTACCTCACTCCGTTAGACTCTGAATGCTCAATTGTCCTTGGACATAACTGGCTCACCTGCTACAATCCGTTGATTGACTGGGTACTGAGCAGTTTAACATTCCGGACCCCTGCAGAAAGTTTGCTAGTGCCCCCGTCAACTCCCTCTCCAGGTCTGTCCGGTAACCCTGTCTCCGGCCTCTCTGGCCAATCTGACCCTGGCCTTGCACCATCTGTTGACACTCTGGTTTGCACCCCTCCGCACATCTCTCTGATTAATGCAGCCGCATTCATGTGTGTGCATGCAAATTAGAGGGATCCACCAAGTACCAACTTCAGCTGCATCCCTCTGACTCAGCAAAGGCTTGCTCTTCCTCCGCCTCTGCTCCACCGGACTTGAACATCGTCCCTCTGGAGTATTGCGATTATGTGGACGTGTTCAGTAAGGCAAAAGCCTCTGAACTTCCCCCTCATCGCGACTACGATCTGAAGATCGACCTTGAAGAAGGTACCTCTCCACCTTTGGGAACTCTCTACTCACTGTCTCCGGTTGAGCTCTCCACTCTCTGGACCTTCATTGATGAGAATCTAAATACAGGTTTTATCCGTCCTACCGCTTCTTCCCATGCTGCTCTGGTCCTCTTCGTTAAGAAGAAGGATGGCTCACTCCGCCTCTGCATTGACTTCCGAGGTCTAAACAAAATCACTAAGAAGGATCGCTATCCACTCCCCCAAATCTCTGATCTTTTGGACTCACCCAGCTGTGCTAAAATCTATTCAAAGATCAATCTCCGGCACGTGTACCATCTAGTCCAGATTGCTCTGGGCGACGAGTGGAAGACTGCCTTCCGTACGCGCTATGGGTCCTATGAGTGGTTAGTAATGCCCTTTGGCCTCACTGACACCCCTGCAGCATTCCAGTGCTTTGTCAACACTATATTCGCTGACATGCTGGATGTCTGCATCGTTGTGTACCTCAACAACATCCTCATCTACTCCAGGGATATGGAGTCTCACCAACAGCACATTTGGGAAGTGCTCCGCTGTCTCTGGTTACATGGTCTCTTTGCCAAACTGGAGAAGTGTGAGTTCCACTCGGACTCGGTAGAGTATCTTGGCTATTGCTTCTCCCCTGATGGTTTGACAATGTCTCCGGACAAGATCCAAACCATCTCCAACTGGCCTGAACCTCAAAAGGTAAAGGACATCCAGTCCTTCTTAGGCTTCACCAATTTCAACCGCCAGTTTATCTTTAACTACTCTGACATTGTGGTTCCCCTCACCTGGCTCACCCAGAAAGATGCTCCTTGGAACTTCTCCAAGGATTGTTGATGCTCCTTCAACACACTGAAGCATGCCTTCACCACTGCGCCCATACTCACCCACTTTATTCTGGACACCCCTATCATTGTGGAAACTGATGCCTCCGACTACCCTGTCGCTGGCATCTTGTCTATCACTTGTGCTGATGGAGAGATTTGTCCGGTTGCTTATTACTCCCGGACCTTGACTGCTCCAGAGCTGAACTACGACACCCACGACAAGGAATTGCTTGCTATCTTTGAAGCATTCCAGAATTGGTGCCACTACCTCAAAGGCTCGGCCTCTCCAATAGACATTGTCATGGACCACAAAAACCTTGAGTACTTCTCCACCTCAAAAGTACTGTCCCGCCGGCAAGCCTGGTGGTCTGAATTCCTCTCCCAATTTAATCTTATCATTCATTTCCGCCCTGGAAAACTTGGTGTGAAGCTGGATGCTCTCACTAGACGATGGGACATCTACCCCAAAGAGGGGGATAGTGGCTACACCCGGGTTAACCCCCAAAACCTTAGGCCAGTGTTCACTCAAGAACAGCTTTCTAATTCTCTCCATGCCACTTATCTAGAGTTCCCAGTCCTCCGTGCAGTTGCTATCATGGACATGGAAACACTCCACAGCAACATTCTATCTGCACTACCCTCTGACCCCATTGCCCAGATCCACCTCTCAGACCCTCCGGACTCTCGCTGGTCCATAGACGAGGCTGGATTCATATGACTGGATGGTCACATATACATACCGGACTCAGATGACCTCCGTCTCCGTGTTCTCCAGTATCAACATGATCACCCCCTCGCTGGTCACTTTGAGCAAAACCGGACCTTGGAACTAATCCGGTGTGAGTATACTTGGCCTGGTCTCAGGACCTTCATTAAGGACTACATCCAGTCCTGTACCTCCTGCACAAGAGCTAAGACACCACACCATAGACCCTATGGATTGCTGAAACAACTCCCCATACCAGAGAAGCCCTGGAACTCCATCTCCATGGACTTCATAGAGCAACTCCCCTCATCTACCGGCTTCACAGCCATCCTGGTCATAGTAGACAGGCTTTCTAAACAAGCCATTTTCATCCCTACTCATGACACCATCACTAGCCCGGAGCTCGCAAAACTCTTCTTGCTCCACATATTCTCCAAGCACAGTGTTCCTGCCCATGTCACTTCAGATTGTGGTACAGAGTTTGTCTCTCATTTCTTCCGGTCACTTGGGAAAGCCCTTGACATGCGCCTTCATTTCACCTCCGGTTACCACCCGGAAGGCGATGGCCAGACAGAGTGGTCTAACCAGACACTGGAACAGTACCTCCAGATCTACTGCAACTACCAGCAGGACAATTGGGCAGACCTACTCCCATTGGTGGAGTTCGCATACAACAATGCACCTAGTGCTACCACTGGAGTCTCTCTGTTCTTCACTAACAAGGGCTATCACCCTAACATTTCTGTCTACCCAGAACGCAACATGACCTCCGCCATGGCTCATGATTACACAGTCGACCTTGAGTCACTGCACCAATATCTTCGTGAAGAAATGGCCAATGCGCAACTTCGCTACCAAGGTCTGGCTGATGCCAAACGTACTCCAACACTGGACTTCAAAGTAGGCAACCAAGTATACATGAAAGCCAAGTACTTCCAGTCCACTCGACCATCCAAAAAGCTATCAGAGAAAAACCTTGGGCCCTACGCTATCATAGCGCAAGTAGGCTCCCTCTCTTTTATGCTCTGCCTTCCAGATTCCATGCACACAGTTCACCCCGTCTTCCACATCTCTCAACTAGAACTGGCCATACCCAATACCATACCGGACCGGATACAACCACCTCCACCACTGGTTGAAGTAGATGGTGAACTGGAGTTCGAGATCGCTGAGATCCTTGACTCCAAGGTTGACTGTCGATGCAGATTGTGCAAGCTATTGTACTTGGTGCATTGGTCTGGTTACAAAGGAACTGACGAAGAAATGTCATGGCTTCTCGCCACTGAACTTGGCAACACTACGGAACTGTTAGAAGATTATCATGTCCATTACCTGGACAAACCCGGACCACTTGCGTCCATGTAGTATTACTCCTACCTCCGTTTCTCTTATCTGTTTCTCGCTCTGTCTCTCCTCTGTGTTTCACTCTAACTTGTAATATCACTCTCAAACTCAGTTCACTTTTCTTCATAAACAAAAAGTAAAACTAATTTACATTTCTATTTACAAGGAGCTGGACCAGACCACTTACTCCAGCACACCGCTGCCAGGATTCTCTTGCTCTTCTTGGAGCCCCTGGACCTCCTGTTCGACCTCCTCCAGGTCGACCTCCACCTCACTGTCCTCTGACTCCTCATCCTCATCCTAGGGCGCTGTGAAGAAACGGCACTCCTCAAGAAAAGTCTTGAGGCCGGCCATCAGCTGCTTGTTTCCCCTTGCCACCAAGCGAGTGGCATCCGCAACCCGGCGCATCTGCCCAGTCATCTCCTCGATGGCCCCGGTCAGCCTGTCCAACTGCTCCAGGAACGGTCTAGGGTCAAACCCAGACCGCTGCCCACACAGCCCCAGCACCTCGACGATGTCATCATCGTCAATGACGACCTTGGTGACCATCTTCTTCTTCTTCCTCTTCTCCCCTCCTCGTGGCGATGTTGCAACTGCCTTTCCCTTGCCCTTGTTGCCACTGGATCCAGACCTGGCATTCCCCACCTCCAGCCACTCGCACTGCTCCTGTGCACTTCATGCACATGTGCTGCTTGGGCTTCTCTGGGTCCCTTTCACACTTGGCTTTGTGCTTCACACAGCAGACACACCTGCCAGGGAGTTAATGAAAACTAGCAAAGAATAAAAAGAAATTACTTACTGGATGTTGTCACTCCAGTCACCACTCGGACCCGCCTCCAGTTCCTCCCTTGCTTGCTTCTTTGATGCCTCCTGTGCCAGTGCCCTCTGCCTCACAGCGACCTCTGCAGCCCTCTGCTGCACCTCCACCCTGTCCTTCTCCGCCTGCTCGTGCGCTTGGCGCTCCGCCTCCTCTCTGGCCTTCCACTCTGCCTCTGCCTTAGCACGTTCCACCTCCTCACAAGCTTTTGCCTCCACTTCACATGCTCGACGTTCCGCCTCTTCCCTGCGTTGCCTCTCCTCCCTCTTCACTTGCTTGCATCGGCGACGCTCCTTCGCCTTGGCGTCAAGGACATCAGACTTGTCCTCACTACTGGACTGTAACTCCAGTGTGGAGGCCTTTGTCCAATCCTTGGACTTTGTGGCAGTGGGGGCGACAGGGCTGGTGGACTTAGCAATGTTCGATATATTTGATCGATGGCAGGAAACTGGGGGTAAAAGCAAGGGACTGGTCTGATCTTTATAGATCCAAAATTCATACTCAGACACTCACTCCAGACTCTGCATTGTCCTAGGCGACCACACATCAGCCTCATTGGGGCCTCATGGGTTCGGCCCCTAAAGGGGGGATACTGTTATGTCCATGTCCAACTCTGGGTCTTATCCGGTTACTCCGGTCGTATTGCAGCACTCTAGCCCAACTCCAGTCGCTTACCACTTACTCTGGTCGTGCTCGCACAGATAACCTCCCATTAAGTACGATCCTTGAACTATGCTCTCTTCGCTTGTTACCACACCTTGCCATCTGCCCTGTCTTGACGTGAGTTCTCCATGAACTCAATATATCCTATACCTTGTAGCATTTTCACTAGACCTGATTTATTTTACCTGGACCTGACTTTATTTTCACCAGACCTGACCTAGTCCTTACTCTGGTCATTCCTTGTCTGCTATTAGGTTGTTTACTTGTCACCGTATGTACTTGACCCTAGTTTCTACTTAGTATAAGTACCCTCTAGTTTACCTTGTACACCTCAGTCTGAAATCAACATAAGTCACTACTCCTGTTCTTGTCTGTCTTCGTCTCCTCCTCTTGACTGGAACCTACGCAAGGGATCAACACTTGTTGTCCTTAGTCATTGAATCCAAGCAGTCACCAACTCTGGCCAGACTAACCTCTTGTCCAGCCCTCTGCCCTCGTCCCTCGTCTGTCTTCACCCGGACTTGACTGGACCCCCTACCAGAGTAGACCCAGACTTGACAAGTGACCTCAGTAGATGTTCAAGCTACTGTATTAGAGTAGTACCTGTAGTAACTACTACAAGTGAGTATGTGTAGAAATGAGTGTGTAATGGACTACTTACCCTCAGTAGATGTTCAAGCTACTGAGGGACTAATAAGAAATACTACTGTGTATGTGTGCTCGAAAGGCTTATGTAAGCTGTGCGGTCTCACGCCCTAAGTACTAGTAACACGTGCTGGTTAATTTACAACACTTTTGACATTTCAACTAATGGGTATTACAATTACTCAGACACTATGTATTGTTGCAATGTATGTTGTCTAATGGATGGCATTTGGTCCACTCCTGTTACCGTAGACATATGATATCCTATGGCACATGGTGGCCATGTGAACATGGCAGACAGGCACCATGTGGACATGGTACATATGGTCACAGTGTGGTTACAGCATGCACACAGCACACAGGGCTGGTAACCTTGTGGATGTGGCACCAGGTAGATGGGCACCACACGGCACACAGTACAGGGTTGATGGGCACAGAATATGCCCACTGTGTCAGATACACATGGTCACCATGTGGACATTGTGTCAACACTGCCCACACAGTCACTGTGTGGCCACAGTATACCAACATGGTGCCAACATGGTGCCTACAGTTGCTGTGTGGCCATGGTATACGGACACCATGCCCACACTGTGTGTACTGTCACCATGTGGCTATGGTACATAGATACCATGCCCACACCACATGTATGGTTGCCATGTGGCCACGGTATACCCACACCATGCCAACACTGTGCCCACTTGGTATAGATACTGTGGCCACATGGGAGCAGAGATTAGTCATTTTGCACTTAAATCAGTGGCACCCAGGATATCCCCCACTTGCCCTAGCTCTGCTGTGCCAGCTGTGATGACCAAATATTGCCAGCAGTCCATTTCTTCATCAGTGGCATCTGACCATACACAACATGGTGGCATGGTGGCCATGTACTGTGTCCACATGGCAAATGTACATACTGTGTGGCCATGGCATGCATGTACCATGGCCACATGGTGACCATACATATTGTCTGGGCACAATATCTGTGTACTGTAGCCACACAACAACAGTACACACTGTGTGGGTACAGTATCTGTGTACCATACCCACACAGCAACAGTACACACCGTGTGGGTACAGTATCTGCCTACCGTGGCCATGGCAACCATAAGCACCATGTTGGCACAGTGTCCATGTACCGTGGCTGCACAGTGTGTATGTACCATGGCTGCATGGTGTCTGTGTACCATGGCCACATGGTGTCACTGTACACACCCATTGTTGCCACATTTATGTACAATCACTGTACAGACACCATGCCAACGTTGTGTGTACCTGCTGTGGGGCCATATTACACTGGCACTATGGCAACATGGTATGTATGGTCACTGTTGGATAGGGTATCTGGGCACTGTGCTATGGAAAGCCGGATGGTCACGCTCAGTTTGGACAAGAATATCGGCTTCTGGTGTACTGCATCGGGCAATCGGCATACCACATTGGGCGACGGACATACTATGGTGGGCAACCAGCTTCTGGGGACCTTGGACACTCCAACGGTGAATATAGTTAGGACAAACCAGGACATTTGGTTGGGGTCTGTCTTCCCCCTATATTGCACAGCCCACAAATATGTCACGAAGTCACTGGAGTCGTCCCCTGTGTTGTCACCAAGAATTGTTGGAATCTGCTGCAGTGCATGTGCATGTGCTCATGGCATTGCAATTGACTTCTTCCCCTAGGCCTTTCTCACTATCTCGTCAATGGCACGGTTCATCAACATCCATCACCGAGAACAATATGGGTCTCCCTGACCATCTGGAGCAGTACAGAAAGTGCATCACGCAGTGAACATTCCACCTCATCAACTATCTGATTCGTGAAGCTGTGCAGGATGACAGTACCTGCATGCTTCGCCAGCGGCCATGGCCAAGAGAAAACAATCAAGGATTGGATTGCGTCAAAAGGTACACACTTTGCCTTCACCAAGCTGGATCGACTTGCGACTGGTAATGTCATCATTGGTGACATTGATATCTCCCACTAATGGCAAGTGCTCCAAGGAAGGTGGGGAGGTGTGTATTTTCTGTGGGAGTGAGTTTGTCGCTGGATCAAAAATGGGAAGGTTACTTAGATCCTCTGTGCTTGGGCTAATTGGGTCACGTGATACATTGAATGTGAGGTGGGCGAGAAGGGATAGTGTCACCACTGCATGACACCTTGTGACTCCGCAAGGCCTCTAGACTGTTGAAGACTCAAGTCCAATCGCAATCGGACACCTCCGACACTATGTATCCATCTCCGCTCCAACAATTGATGCTCCGTCTCCTTTTAGTAAATAGTTCCGCACCTACGCCTCCGGTTATTGTATGCTTCCGTTCCACTTCTGTTCCTGTTTCCCTTGTTCCCGTTTTAGATTAGATCTGATTACTCATAGCTGTGTCCCATTAACCTTTTGATCCGTTATGCTTATCACTGATCTCTGTTCTGTGTATGTTACTCATCCGTTTGTCATCCGCAGACTCTTAGCTACCTCTCCGCTATGTCTCTCCTCTGCTTCTCGGTTACTATACATATCCAATGTAAAGTATAAGTACTCCGCACGCTGAGGGGATTGTCCCTCAGTTTGAATATCATCTTGAATACTTCCTGCGAACTCCCCTCTGTCCTCCTCTGTCTCCTCTGCCTTCTGGCAACTCCGACCTTCATCGGACCTCCATCTCTCTGTCTCTTAGTCCTCCGAAATACAAGGACGCAGGTATCGCAAGGGCGCAGCACATACACTGAAGCCAAGTCCTCAACTCCTCCCCATCTCCTCCGCTTGTCGTCGACAACCCTTCGCACTTATCTCTGCTCATGTCAGAGTTCGTCGGAGGAACCGGTTCTGACAGTATATTCGAACTCACTCTTGCACACCTGCTAATTACTCTCAATCATGACTAGTCGCTCAATCATCACTACCCGTGCTCAGTCTTGTGCGCTCGAAGAGCACCAGGAGGTGCTCAATGCGCCCTCCACTTCCCAAAACGATTTAGCCGAAGAAGGAGAGTTCCTCTCCTTCTCCAATCGTAATACTCCGCCTGGGGCTCCCGCCCCTGATCCCACTACTCCAACCCCCGCTCTGTGCCGCCCCAATGAGTCTGGAGTTTACTCCACACGTCGTTTCGACAATGCCCTGGACATCTACAGTGATGGCTACCCTGGTGGTGATGGTGGTGGCGGCGGAGATAGCAACCTGCCTTCTCCCAACCCACCAGATGTTCCGCTACCAGACTCCCCTATCCCTTCCATTTCAACTCCGACCCCGGACCCGTTGCTCCTATTCACACAAGCGGTCCAGGTGCTGACCAAGGTCGCTATGGCATCTGCCGATCGCTGTAGGGGGGGGTCTGGCAGAGCTCCCAGGGACTGGGGAAACTAGGAGAACTAGGGAGAGGATGGATGGTTCAGTCACTCCAAGACTGAGCTCAAAGATGTACACTGAAGAGAAGGATTTTTGCTTAGTAAGCTAAGTACAAGCCTACATAGCTAAGGTAGAGAGTCCAATATCAGTACTACCAATTCTACACACCTAGAGACAGGACTGTCTCTACATCGCGACTCCTCTTCTGGTCGCACCAAAGTCCGCGAACCTGACACATTCGATGGAACTGATCCATGCAAGCTCCGCGCTTTCCTTGTTCAGTGCGAACTGAACTTTCAGGATCGCCCCAAGGCTTTCGCCTCTGACTGCGCTAGGGTCACCTTCGCGCAGTCATACCTAAAGGGCATGGCCCTTGAGTGGTTTGAACCGGACCTACTCAACTCCACCAATCCCCGCGCCCGTCCACTATGGATGGACAACTATGCCCAGTTCGTCTCTGAACTGAAGTCCAACTTCGGCCCGCATGACCCCGTCGGAGATGCTGAACATCAGTTGGACAACCTGTCCATGAAAGAAGGACAGAAGATCAACAAATACGTGGTTGAGTTCAACCGCCTCGCTGGCCAAGTCCACGGCTATGGCGATGGCGCCCTCCGCCACATCTTCTACAGCGGTCTCCCCGACCACATCAAGGACAAAATTTCCCGCATTGGCAAACCCCGCACCCTGGATGGTTACCGCACTCTCACGCAGACCATCGATGCCAGGTACTGGGAGCGCAAATCTGAAGTTGCACGCCAAACCAAGACCTCCATGGCCTCCACATCTAACTCCACTTCTAAAGGCAATTCCTCCGCCTCATCTGACTCCAAGGGTAAAACCAAGGAGAAGGACAACAAGAACAAGAGCTCCGACAAGTTGAAGAGCTCCTCCAGCGCCAAGCCCGCCTCCTCCAAAACCCCCGCCCATCTTGGAAAAGATGGCAAGTTGACCGAGGAAGAGCACCAGCAGCGCATCAAGGACAAGCTCTGCATGTTCTGTGGACAACCCGGCCATATGGCCAGGGACTGTCCAAAGTCCACCTTGAAGAGCTCTAAGGCCAAGGCCCGTGCTGCCAAGGCTGTGACTCCTGCTGCTGCAGAGTCAAAAAATTAGACAGCAGCTCCCAGAACTCTGCACAATCTGGGGGTTGCGTTGACTCCGACTGTGCACCTACAGAGTTATGCCTCAACACGTCTGCTCTCTCCGATCCCAACTCCCTTATGCCTTCCATTTCCATTACATCCCCTGTCGCTATTCCTCCTGTCTCCACTCTTGTTGATTCTGGCTCTAGCCATTGTTTCATAGATAGCAAATTTGTTAATAAACACTCTCTTGAAACCTACGCAATCACTCCGCTTGAACTCCACCTCCTAGACGGTTCTATGAACACTTTCATTACCAAAGCCATCAAACTCAACATTCAGTTCTCCACAGGCGAAGTCAACTCCGAAACATTTTACATAACTCCGCTGGATTCCTCCTGCATGCTGGTCCTCGGACATAGCTGGCTCACCCACTACAATCCGTTGATTGACTGGGTTTTGGGCCACATCGAATTCTGTAAAAGCACACTGCGAATGCCCGCATCTCCGGTACCTCCTTCTGTCGAGTCTGCCTCTGCGTCTGCCTCCACGGCTCTGCCACCTGAGGACTCATCTCCGCCCTCCAACTCCAACTCGCCTCAGTTGACCACTCCCTACGTTTCACTCATAGGCGCTGCTGCATTCGCGCGCACTTGCAAACTCACGGGATCTACCAACTTCACGCTGTACATCTGCCCAGAAGACGCGAAGCTCTGCTCCGCCTCCACTGCCACTCCTGTCGATTCTTCCAATCTCTCCGCTGTGCCAGAAGTTTACCATGACTTCGCTGACGTCTTCAGCAAAGCAAAAGCCACTACACTTGCTCCACACCACGAGTACGACCTCCGAATCAATTTGGAGGAGGGCGCAAGCCCTCCGCTGGGTACTGTGTACTCCCTTTCACAGACTGAATTAGGGGCACTCCGCACATTCATCGATGAGCACCTCTCCTATGGCTTCATCCGACAGTCGACCTCCGCTCATGGAGCTCCTGTCCTGTTTGTCCACAAAAAGGATGGATCACTCCGCCTTTGCATCGATTACCGAGGACTGAACAAAATATCAAAGAAAGACCGCTATCCACTCCCTCTCATCTCCGACCTCCTCAATTCTCCTAGCAAGGCAAAGATCTACTCGAAAATTGATCTCCGCCATGCGTACCACTTGGTCTGCATCACTGAAGGAGATGAATGGAAGACCACGTTTCGCACGCAGTATGGTTCCTTCGAGTGGAATGTCATGCCTTTCGGCTTGACCAATGCTCCCACGGCTTTCCAGCGATTTGTTAATAGCATCCTCTCCGACATGCTTGATGTCTGTGTTGTCGTCTACCTAGACGACATCCTTATCTACTCCAAAGACATTGAGTCACATCAAAAACATGTCCGCGAAGTCCTCCGACGCCTCCACAAGCATAACCTCTTTGCTAAGCCGGAAAATGTGAATTCCATACCACCTCTACCGAATACCTGGGCTTCTGCCTCTCCCCCGATGGCCTCTCCATGTCCACCGACAAAGTCAAAGCCATCTCCGACTGGCCAGAACCCCGCAAGGTGAAGGACATCCAGTCCTTCCTCGGTTTTGCGAACTTCTACCGTCGCTTCATTTTCAACTACTCCGACATTGTCGTACCTCTTACACGGCTTACCCACAAAAACATTCCTTGGAATTTTGGTGAGGACTGTCGCTCCACCTTTAACCTCCTGAAGAAGGCCTTCACCTCCGCTCCTATCCTTACCCACTGGGTCCCTGACGCTCCACTAACTGTGGAGACCGATGCTTCGGACTACGCCATCGCTGGAATCCTTTCCATCACTGGCTCCGACGAGGTCCTCCGCCCTGTTGCATACTACTCGTGCACTCTGTCTGCTCCGGAGCTAAATTATGACACCCATGACAAGGAGCTTTTGGCCATTTTTGAGGCTTTTAAACACTGGTGACACTACCTTGAGGGCTCCGCCACTCCGGTTGATGTGGTCACCGACCACAAGAACTTGGAATATTTCTCCAGCTCCAAGGTCTTGACCCGCCGTCAAGCCCGCTGGTCGGAGTACCTCTCCCAGTTCAACCTCGCCATCCACTTCCACCCTGGACGCCTTGGAGCTAAGCCCAATGCCCTCACTAGACGCTGGGACGTCTACCCAAAAGAGGGGGATAGGGACTACACTCGGGTCAACCCACACAACCTCCGACCCATGTTCACCCAAGAACAACTCGTGTCCTCCCTCAGGGCAACCTTCCTACTTACTCCGGCAATCCGCACTGCCATCCTTGTCAATGTGGAACAACTCCACAAAGACATTCTCGCAGCTCTCCCTTCCGATCCCGTTGCGCTCAGCCACAAGTCCGACTCATCCGATTCTCGGTGGTCAACGGACTCCACTGGCTTGCTCCGCCTTGATGATAGGATCTACGTGCTGGATACCAACAATCTCTGCCTCAGAGTCCTCCGCTACAAGCACGACCATCCACTCTCCAGCCACTTCGGCCAGAACTGCACTTTGGAACTAGTCTGCCAGGAATATACCTGGCCAGGTGTCTGCACCTTTGTAAAAGACTACATAAGTTCCTGCACATCCTGCGGACATGCTAAGGTCCCTAGGCACAGGCCCTACGGCCTATTAAAACAACTCCCGATCCCCGCTCGCCCATGGCATTCCATATCCATGGATTTCATCGAGCAACTAGTCTCCTCCGATGGATTCACCTCCATCCTAGTTGTCGTGGACCGCCTCTCGAAGCAAGGAATATTCATTCCAACCTACGACACCATCACCTCCCCTGAGCTTGCCAAGCTCTTCGTCGTGCATGTGTTTTCCAAACATGGAGTACCCACCCATGTCACCTCCGACAGAGGTTCCGAGTTCGTCTCCCACTTCTTCTGCTCGCTCGGAAAAGCACTCGGAATCACCCTGCATTTCACCTCTGGTTATCACCCAGAAGGAGATGGTCAAACCGAGCGGACGAACCAAACTCTCGAACAATACCTCCGAATCTACTGTAACTACCAACAAGACAATTGGGCCAAACTCCTCCCACTTGTGGAGTTCGCGTTTAACAACTCCCCTAGCGCAACCACTGGTGTCTCCCCCTTCTTCGCCAACAAAGGCTACCACCCCGACATCGCAGTCAACTCCGACTTGGGCCTCAGTTTTTCCCACGCTCAAGAATATACCTCCAACCTCAAGGAACTCCACGAGTTCCTCCGCTCTGAGATGGCCCTTGCGCAACAGCGCTACCAAGGCCCTGCAGATGCAAAAAGATCAACTCCGCCAGATTTCAAGATAGGTGATCAAGTCTACATGAAAGCGAAATATTTTAGGTCTACACGCCCCTCCAAGAAGCTCTCCAACAAGAATTTCGGACCCTTCGAAATAATAGCTAAACCTGGATTGCTCTCCTTCACGCTCCAACTCCCCGACACCATGAAGTCCGTGCACCCTGTATTCCATGTGTCTCAACTCGAGACCTCCCTCCAAAGCAGTATTCACAACCGCATCCAATCTCCGCCACCTCCGATTGAAGTTGACGGAGAAGTTGAATATGAAGTTGAAGAAATCCTAGACTCCAAGATCGACCACAGAAGACGCCACTGCCAACTCCTCTATCTAGTCTGCTGGGCTGGTTACGCTGGTACTGATGAAGAAACATCGTGGCTCCTTGCCACTGAGCTCAACCACACGTCAGAGCTCGTCAAAGACTTCCATCACAAGTACCCAGGCAAGCCTGGTCCGCACAAGTCCGCCTAAGTCATTCCGCCACCTCCAAACTCACTCCGACATCTCTCAAGTCCACAAAACAATTCATTCAAATAGTAGTACAAAAATAAAAAAGAAACAAAAAGAAAAATATGTAGTTAGTCTGCTAATCCTCCTCTCCTTCCGCATCCGCCATTCCATCTTCGTCGTCTCCGTCCGCCCCCTTCTCCTCCTCTTGCTCCGCCGCTGCAATTTCCTTCTGTGTCGTCCCTGTCGATGACCCTTCTACAAATTGGCGCCGCATGACCATACTGATACAGTCCATGTCGGCGGTCTGCCTCTCCTCCATCGCGGCGCGCCTCCGCTCCAACTCTAGTCTCTCGCGCTCGATTTCCACCCGCTCCCGCTCCCACACCTCCAACGCCCCCATCCACTCTGCAAGCTGCGCTAGTGTCTGGGTAAGCATACCCAGCACATTGCGCTGCTCCTCCGCCATCGCTCGGGGCACCCTGAACACCTCCTCTTCATCCGCTTCGTCCTCCTCCGTCGTGTTCCGCACCTTCTTGCGCTTGCTGGCTCCCTTTGGCGACGTGTTTGCCTCACTCCACTGTCACCTCCTTGCTGCCCGTTTTGGCACTGCCGCTCTGCCCGCCTCTGTTCCACTCCCAGCCACCATCGAGGATTCCACTGCCTTCCCTTCTGTGCTCCACGAGCACGACTTGCATGCTGCCTGGCAGCATGCGCACGCTGTCGCCTTTGAGCTCGCCTGGGCTATGCAGCCCACCGGATTGTTGAGATGCTCTCGGCACCTCACACAGGCCGATCACCTCCCGCCTGTCGTCACTGCTGGCTCCGCCGTCACCTCTCCGCTGCCTTGAGTCACCGCGATGGCCTCCGCTCGCGCTTGTGACCTCCGTTGTTGCTCCTGCGCCTTCTGCACCTCGAACTCCTGCCTCTGCCGCTCTATGTGGGCCTCCTGTACGGCCTCGACCCTCGCACGCCTCTCCACCTCCACGCACTCCCTTGCCAGCTCGGCCTGATGTTCCTCCTCCGCCTTGCATGCTGCCTCGGCTCTCGCTGCCTCCTCTGCTTTACGAGCCTCTTTGGCTCTGCGTGCCTGTCCACACATCCTCGCGTCAATACTAAACCGCGAACAGAATGTTCGCTACTCACCTCCTTCTTCCTCTGCACCTCTGCTCATGCCTCCTTGACCTTCCATCGTTGCTCTGCTTCCGCTGCCTTCCTGGCTACTTCCCTCCGCTCGCGCTCCACAAACTTTGCCGTCGTGTCGGCCTCGTCGTCCTCAGAATCAGTGACCAGCTCATGGTCTTCCACTTCCTTCCAGTCGCGTTGCTCGGCAGGGGTAGGTGTGTTGTGCTGAGAAGTCATGTTGGTGGTAGAAGGACAAGTTGTATGAACAATGCAGACAACATGTGGCGCACTCTTATACGCACTCATGGTAACTTCCGAACTCCGATCAAAACGTTTATCTCAGCAGAACAATGCCAAAATCGTGAAGTCCACATGCACAAAGGCCCTCAAGGGTTCAGGCCCTAAAGGGGGGATACTGTCACGACCGCGTGACACCTTGTGACTCCTCAAGGCCTCTAGACTGTTGAAGACTCAAGTCCAATCGCAATTGGACACCTCCAACACTACGTATCCATCTCCGCTCCGACAATTGACACTCCGTCTCCTTTAAGTAAATAGTTCCGTGCCTATGCCTCCGGTTATTGTATGCTTCCGTTCCGCTTCTGTTCCTGTTTCCCTTGTTCCCGTTTTAGATTAGATCTGATTACTCATAGCTGTGTCCTGTTAACCTTTTGATCCGTTACGCTTATCACTGATCTCCATTCTGTGTATGTTACTCATCCGTTTGTCATCCGCAGACTCTTAGCTACCTCTCCGCTATGTCTCTCCTCTGCTTCTCAGTTACTATACATATCCGATGTAAAGTATAAGTACTCCACACGCTGAGGGGATTGTCCCTCAGTTTGAATATCATCTTGAATACTTCCTGTGAACTCCCCTCTGTCCTCCTCTGTCTCCTCTGCCTTCTGGCAACTCCGACCTTCGTCGGACCTCCATCTCTCTGTCTCTTAGTCCTCCGAAATACGAGGACGCAGGTATCGCAAGGGCGCAGCACATACGCTGAAGCCAAGTCCTCAACTCCTCCGCATCTCCTCCGCTTGTCATCGACAACCCTTCGCACTTATCTCTGCTTGTGTCGGAGTTCATTGGAGGAACCGGTTCTGACAGATAGTCGGATGCTCTGGCCAACATGCATGCCCTTGACAAGCAAGGTGATATCTCAGGCATTCTGTGCTTCATGTTAGAGGCTGCAGTACTTACTTACATACTAGAAATGATACATGAAAGAATTCATAGTAAGGATAACGAACAGCCAGTGGCCCCAGAGAACTGACGAAGAAAACAACACATCATGACTTCAGTTCATCTACGTCATTAACCCTCACTTGCCAGTGGCCACCCTTCATCTCATCTCGTGGCTTGTTGCCTGACCACTCTTCCAACATAGAACCAGTGTGTTCATCTCGATACCAAACCAATGGCTTTGCGATGCTGTAGAAATATGCCATAGTGCTTGAATCACAGTCTTTGGAATATTGTATGATCCTTGTGACGAGGTATCTGTTAGGGAGTTGAGTAGAGAGCAAAGCCAACAATGATTTGAAATTGTCGTTTTTTGGAAGGGATAGCATCTGTGGTTTGTATAAATGGAAATCGGGCATGCAAGTCCTGGCTGTGGAAGATATATTGTGCTTCATTGGGGTGATGTCCACCTTCAAAGAAAGTGACTCGATGTTAGCAAAGAGATTTCCCTCACAGCAGAATTCCTTGGAGTCCATAAAGTGACCATAATCCCCCAGCTGTCCTCGTAAGGCTCAAACACCATATGAAAGGCATGTGTACTCACTTTGATACCATCAGGTGCAGCCAAGAAACTGTCGAGCACCCTGTCTATTTCATAGTTATTGTACTTGCTTGGCTGATGGAGTATTATGAGACCCTGCCAGCCACAGCCAAGATCATTTGTTCCCTAAATCAATAGTGATATCAAGGACGCGCGACTCACCCCACTGAAAGACAAACTCCGCTTCAAACTCCGGCGATGCACTTCGACCAGGGCACATCTTGGCGAGCAGAACTCGGGGTAGGCGAACTCGGGGTGTGAATGAACTCGGGGCGAGTTCATCAGTGTAGAAGATTTCTCAGGCCAAAATATCTCGGGGTGCACTATAGCGGGGCGACTGTTTCACATAGTGCTGCTATAGTAGTTTCATAGTAGCTTGTCACACTTTGGAATTGAATGCAAATAACACTGATGATTGCACGATGTAATATGAGACATGGTTTGCAGGTAACTAATGATTTACACCACTCAATGAACCAATGATTTATGCCGCTCAACGAACACCATATGATTGGTGGCGCTTCTCCTTCTTCTGAAGCTCAAACTTTGCCAACTCGCACCATGGACGCTTCGTTGGAGATGGGGCTGATGGAGATGGTGGTGACTTTCCTTTGGTATCAGCTGTCGGGAGTGTAAGCGGAGGAGGATTGTAATTGCTGGAAAGTTGTTCTTGGATGCTGGGGCTAATATGATGTGCTAAAACGGCTTGATTATCTTGATCGTGAGAGAGGGACAATGCCACACACAGCGCCTTGACAAGATCATCTTCTGCGCTGAGTATATTCTGCATGGCAATTGCACACTTGTTGTTAATCACCCCGGTCTCGAGGTTTTGCATTCCCATCAAGTTGGAATGAAGAACAGGGGGGAGGGCCGGCACAACAGAAAGAACCGCTGAAGATGGTGGTGTAGAAAGAGGTGTCAAGGGTGACAATACCGAATCTGGAGATCCCAGCTTGGGAAGGTTGTTGAAGGTGGCAAGATCTTTGATGATGGCATCATCGTCAAGCGCGAATTCTTGCAACATCGTATCGTCAGGAGTGTCTGCTAGTAGTTGCACACGTGGGAGCTCGATGGGGGACACTATGATAGATTAAATAAGATCCACAAAAAAAAAACACATACAAGGTTCGGGAGTGAGTGGCTGGATTCGAGCTTCTCCAGAGGTGATTACAAGGTGGGATGCACAAAAATGCCCATCGACTTCCTCACCCTCTGTATCCGTATCCTCATCACTGCCAGTTCGATCACACATCTCTTCCATCCATTCCAACTCGCCAAGCATATCAAGATTTTCAGCCGCATTGATCTGTGCATCTGACAGCACAAAAGAGGTATCAGGTGATGCACACAAATTGGGAGGTTTTGCTTGAATGGGAGGCACTGCGTGGCGCATTTCAAGCATATACTTCACTTTTGAACGTTTTGCGTGCAACTCCTGAAAAAGGTCGGCATAACCTGGACATTTTGCCGTGCCCAACGATCAGTAGTAGAGTGCAAACAGAAGAACTAAATACCTTTGTAATCAGGACAAGGACCCACACGTCAATACGTGGTAGGCATCTTGAGTGTTGATATGATGCGAAGTATTTTGATTTAATGTGATGGTTAAATGACTCGAGGTGGTTGGTTGTGTGAGGGAGGAAGTCCTCAGAGACGCCTAAAAGTTTTGAAGCCTCGTGGAAACCTGCAGGCGACCAGGCATGCCAGAAGTCTTGCAGTTTGAGATAGCCATGGAGATACGACATAAATGCCAAGCCTCCCTGAGACTTCTTTTTGGAAATAGTGTCCTGCTTCGTCCCGAGTTCCTGGAACCGGGTAAGATGGGTATTGTACAAATCCACAGCCTCTTCGAATCTGTAGACATCCTTGAGTAACTTGCAAAGGAATTCGGCTAGTGTGCGTCGTGTTTCCTGGTGTTTGTCTCCTCGGGGAATAACACAGAGTTTGTGATTCAACGCATTTCTCCAAGCTTGAGTGATATGGAAATGGCATAGTAGTAAAAGCGCCATTGGGTAAACTTCGGCTAGAGCATTACGTTCACGTGTATCGTTATCTGTAAGAACGACCTTGATGTTGAAGTCCTTGCCCTTGCTGTTCTTTCCCATCGCGCTCTTCCATTTACTAAGTAGATCTTTGAGGAGCTTGCCATCGTAGTCAGCATGAGCAGCCTTTGTGATCTTCCGTGCAGTAAAATGGAAAAATACAATCGGAATTCCTTTCCGGTCATCGTCGATTACCATACCGATAAACAACAATGAGTGAGCGCTATTGATACCGAATGTGCCGTCAAGTAATAGAAGCTTGTGGTGGCCATATCGCCATGTGGCCTCTTGTTGCTCGGCAGTTGATAAGATCACAATAAAGCGATCATCTGGTCCATCTCCACATGGCTGGTAGTAAAGGCACACATCTGTTAACTCAGGGTATGGGGGCTGAGGGTTTTTTTCACGGAACCATAAGTCTAGATTATGCTCGGCAGCTGAGCGTTGCTTAATACCCAATTCGGTATAGAGGGTGCGATATAATGAGGAGGTTTCGTGATCGCTGAGTAAGAATCGATGATGCGGGTCACCTGCAACTTGATCACCAAATCGTTCCTTGGTGTAATCACGGCAACGTTGCTGCAGTTGAGTTAATGGGACGCTCATCCGAAGAAGTTCCAAGGCAAATTTTTGTATGTCAGGGTGTAATGGGATGCGAGGGTTGCGGTCCATCTCTGTCAACTGTTGGCAAGCATCCGTGTGATCAAAACCACCTGACATCTCATCTATACAGAGCAGCATCTTGTCTATTAAGCAGATCACTGTTGTTATTGACTTGGAACAATATCATGACTCACTTTTAGCATCATTTTCATCATGAGTCGTTACCAATTTAATCCAACTTGTGCACGCCACATGACACCAGCCAATCTCTCGCTTTGTTGGTTGCTTACCAGCCTCCGAGTCTGTCCCACAGAGACATTGATACAGTCGTGTACATCATATGTATGTTGATCCACGAGTCTTCTTCGCCTTGACAACTTTCCGATCTGTGTTCCTAATAGAATACTTGCTCCTGACATCATGGGGAATCTCATCTGGAATGTGTAATCCTATTGAGTGCATGAAAGGTTTAGCAAATACGTCACCGATGCCATGGGGTGATGAATAAGTAACCTATTTGCATTAATAGTTCATAGGCTTCATCTATTATGGCATAAGTAAGCACATATAGGCGACCCTGACCTTACATTGCTCCTGGCGAGTATGA
>Ga0307518_10001064_pt1 | contig 20585 bp, 14 predicted proteins | sample 25_EM_MG_FD_203889 | JGI IMG/M metagenome (GOLD analysis project Ga0307518, IMG submission 203889) | Populus trichocarpa ectomycorrhiza microbial communities from riparian zone in the Pacific Northwest, United States - 25_EM | ecosystem: Host-associated > Plants > Roots > Unclassified | place...
GATTTTAACTCTCTTTTAGTTTGAGGTAAACAATCAAGGGTGTCGAGTATCTGCAAGTGGGTGGTGTCCTTCAACGACTTGTATAATTGAATGAGAATTTTATTATTTCTTGAAATAATGGGAACATGCGATGTTTCCACTCAGTTTGCTTAGAGATTGCGGCATAGACGTTTGCAAGTTCTCCTCTCTTTTTTTGGGTTGACCCGGGTCAACCCATCTGACCCGTGACCCGATCATTATACCGGGTCGGGTTTAAAAACTATGCTCAGCAGGGAGATATAAGAAGGAGGTTTTATGAGATGTTCCTATGAATGTTGCACACCTATTGTTGGGGAGACCTTGATAATTTGATAGGAAAATCAAGCATGGTAGGTTTAAAAATAGATATACAATGAAAAAGGATGGGAAAACATACACACTTGCACCATTTTCAATCACCTAGACAAGTGTATGAAGATCAATTGAAGCTGAAAAAAATAGAAGTCAAGCAGACTGTATTACAAAATAATGATGAGGATGTGAGGCTGAGTGAAATTTGAAGGCTTCAGCCAAAGTATAAAAAAAATAAAGCGAAGGCCAAGTGTGGAGAGAAAGAAAGGGTGAGAAAAGATGTAGAAAAAATGGGTAAACACCTTAATTTTTATGCAAAACAAAGTGATCTTACACATACTTATTTTTTTCATATGCCTATGATTTTATTCTTGTATAAGAAGGCATACTTTAACACTAACAAACTTTATTCATGTGTTCCTGGTGTTTGTGTTTCTCAGGAATTTGAAGATGTATTTCCGATAAAATTCCAAGTTGATTGTCACCTACAAGAGGAATAGAACATCATATTAATCTAGTACTAGGTTTGGCTATTTCTAATAGTCCAAGCCTATAGAAGTAATCCTAAGAAAACAAAGGAGTTTTAAATGTAAGTGAAAGAGTTAATGTTGAAGTGGTACATTCAAGAGAACATGAATCCATGTGTTGTTCTTGTACTTTTAGTACGTAAGAAAGATGAAACTTGAAGAATGTGTGTTGATTGTAGAACAATCATTAACATAACAAAAAAATATAGATATCTTACTCTTAGATTAGATGATATGCTTGATGAATTGCATGAATCTTTTTTGTTTTTCAAAATTGATCTTAAAAGTAGATATCGTCATGTTAAAATGAAAAACTGTTTTTAAAATTAAATACGATTTGTATGAATGGTTATATACACTTTTACTTGTTCTACGAAACCTTGAGTTGATATTTTCATAGACTTTAATTTGAGATTATCTAGGTCAAGGAAAGAAAGACTTCATATTTGTTGTTGTAGATAGATTTTCTAACATGACATATTTAATATTTTGCCATAAAATTGATGATGCAACGAAACGAATATAACGGATTTATTTTTTAGAGAGGTAGTTTGGTTACATGGTGTTTCAAGAAGAATTGTGTTTAAACGAAATGTTAAGTTTTTAAGCTTTTTTTGGAAGGTTTTGTGAGATAAATTAATAACTAAACTTTTATTTTCTACTACTTATCATCTACAAACAGATACTCAAACTAAAGTAGTAAACAAGACTTTAACTCAATTATTAAAAGTTATCATTCAAAAGAATCTTAAAAATTGAAAAGAATTGAATTTACATATAATCATAGTGTGCATTCTACTACTGATTATTCACTATTTGAGATTTTCTATGGTTTTAATCTTTTAACATCATCAGATTTGATTATTTTACCTATTAATGAAAAGATTAGTCTTAATGGTAATAAAAAAGTTCAGGTGGTGAAAGACTTATATGCAAAGATACACGGCAAAAGATAGAGAAGAAAAATAAGTAACATGCAAGGCTAATAGAGAGCACAAATTAGTAAGGTTTCAATCAAGAGATTGGGTTTGGGTGCATATAAAAAAAAAAGGTTTCCTGAACAAAGAAATCAAAATTGATGCCTCGAGAAGATAATCATTTTTAGATCATAGAGAGGATTAATGACAATGCCTAAGAAATGGATCAACTAGACGAGTATGATGTTAGTGCTACATTCAATGTTTTTTTATCTCTTTTTATTTGATATAGGTGATGATTCAAGAACAAATCATTTCGAGAAGAGAGGAAATGATGCGATCCAAGCAACACCAAGAAATCCATTAAAAATTCAAGTTGGTCTAGTGACAAGACTTAGGACTAAGAGATTCAAAAAAACTTTTTAATGGACTTCTTCAAAACACATAAGCTAAGGTAGACTTCAAGAAAATATTAAATAATGAAGTACAAGCCTTGTTTGAGTTAATTCATGTTCAACAAGGATTTGTATGTGGGCATTCAGGCATTACAAAAAGATTGGAATAAGAAGATTCAAGTCTACCAGTTTTAACCTTTCTTTCCTGTTTTGGTCATAATTGAAGCTACAAAAGAAATTTTAATGTGATTCTAGTTGCATTGGAAAGTAAACATCTATAGTTTTCTAGTAGTATATGGCACGCCTTCTAATTCATTAAGACAATAGAGAACCATATGTTTGAAATTGAGCTTTAATTCTACCAGTAGATTATGAAAACAATATGTCTTATTTAAATTAGTTGGGTTATTGTTTTATTTATCTTTTAGTTATTATTAGACATTTTAAAGATATTAGAGTCATTATTTAAATTTTGATTCATTGGATTATTATTATTTATTAAGGATATCCTATTAGACTAAGAATTATTTCTAGTATAAATATTTTTTTTGTAGACACTTTTTAGAGAAAGACTATTTTTAATAAAAACAAATTAGTATTTTTGCTATCTTTTGTGATTGATTGAATTTCCAAACTCTTTAAAAGATTGATCAACTTCATTATGATTTTATACTATTCATCGCATCTTTTTATAGATGTAAGGTGGAAGTGATCATTGCGTAAAACTTTAGTTCTTCAAGGTAGGTTCTTATTGAGTGAAGTTGCAAACCATTCAAATCTGATTTTAAACATGATAAATATCAAGTATATTTTGTAAGCAATTGTGTGACATAGACAAAACAATTAATACCTGCACGTTTTCACAGCTCACCCGTTTGATGCTGCAATTCCTCCTTTATATTAAATTCAGATTTCATTGTCTCGAATTATGTGCATTCCTCACTCAAGCAATTTTAAAGTGCTCCTTATGAGTTTCAAGACTGCTGCTTCCATTGCCAATAACAAACTGATTAATCTAATCACCAAATACATTAAATATGATATTTAGGTCAATCCGCCCCCTGCTGAAATTTTCATGCCCTGTAAATAGGATTTGCAGATGATCCTGCATCATATTTCCCTTGGCTCCTAATTTTGACTCCATTAACAAGCTGCAATTTTTATTTAATTGGCAGTAGGCCGGTTCCATTTTATGCTATAGGCTGATTTCTTTGACTCAAATCACAACTTCAAGGATTTTTGAGTGCTAATAGGGTTGCCAGTATTATTGTTATGCAAGTTTTATTTGATAGAGGAATTGACTTGCCATTCAAAAGGCTGCTTTGAGGAACCTTTGAGTAGTTTGAAGTACACAAAAGATTAACAGTTCATCAAATGTAAATGTATCTTAAAACAAGGATAAAAGTCATAAGTTAGTATCTGTAGTGAGAAATTCCATTGGAGATGGCCATGGGCATCTGATAAGGATTCATGGAAATTATTCAGTTCATTAAAGTAGAAGAGCGTGTGATGGTTAAATAAATCTAAAAGGGCTTGATCAACATGATTCAATTCTGGACTTACCCGTTGATATGAAGAAGTAATCTTGCAGTTGTCCTGTGTATGTGCTCTGTAAGATCTGGTACAGAATCCACCTGATAAAAGATAACTTGTCAACAGTAAAGGAATGAAAACATTTGTATCTAAATTAATGACCAAAAGCACATATTTCATGTAAAGACAAAAACAAGCTGAGAAGAAAAGATAATCTGTGAAGGTTAGGTAAGGGGATATGATTATGGTCCAAACTTTGTTGTTGGACAACTTTACTCATTAGGGTTAAAAGGAAAGGAAAGGAAGAGAGAGAGAGAGAGAGAGAGAGAGAAAGAATAAAATGAGTATGCCTGTTCAAGTAATGGGCACGTTGTAAAATAGATGGCATAGGTATGGTAAGAAATGTAGGGTGGAAGCCAATCAAATCCTCCCTCTCGCTTAACCAACAACAATCTCAAAACTTGGATGTTTCAACTCCACCATTGCTCATTTCCTTTTTGACCTATACAACAACCTAGAAAATGGAACAATCAGAACATGGTGTGCATACATGGATAGGTAAGCAAACTCCCAAGCTCTGGTATTCAATTGGAAAACTAATTCACTTTATGAGATGTCCGATGGTTTTCCTGATAAATTTGGACATGGAATAATACCTGGACAGGCATATTTCTCTCCTACGGTATCTCATTATGTCAACATAAGAGATACCAAATATCGAATTTAACAACTTCCCATCAATACAGTGTCAAATTAATTTAGCAAGATTTGAAATCATCATGGCTGATAAGATGCTCCACAATGCAGTAAAACAAGGAAATATACCAGTAGGACAAAAAAATCTTCCACTATAGCTGGATTATTTTGAAGAAGCATTGACTGAAGATGAGTTTTAGATCTGTGTAATATTTGAGCAACAAGAGATATGGCATCAGCAGCAGCACATCTTTCCTGCAATACAATGGTCATATTATTGTAGGCATTCCTGTTACAGAACAGTTCTTTAGTAAATCCAAACAGCCAAATTTAGTGGATAGCAATTGAGAGCTCATAGTAATCAAGAAGCCACCGCACATTCATTATACTGAAACAAACAAATAAAGTGAGAAGAAAATATATAATTGTGTAGCTATATCTGTTTTCATGCATCACATATATCATACCACTTCATCTGAGCAACCCACCCCCGCCCTCTCTCCACACAAGCATAAACCTAATTTTCCAATTCTGGTTAAAGGAGCACACTGACAAAACATTTAACCAAACCATTGTAATGCAAAATCTGCTTTTGACAAGATCTGTTTTACAAGACTGAATTATAATGTGAACGAAAATAATGGCCATGGGACATCCAGGAGAGTCAAAACTCCAATACACTTGCCAAACATTTTACAACACTAATTTCCTGATACATATATATATTTTTGTATGTATGTAATTTGTAATACGTATGCTTGACCTTCTCAGCAGGGCCCTATACCTCCAGTGCCAAAGCTAGGACAGAAGGATCAGTTTTCTAAGAGAAAAAATAAATAAAATAAAGGTCCGATGTAAAAGAGGCAGATGATTCTCCCTAAGCACAAGCAGGAAAAAAACGAGTGCCAATCTGCTACCTACCATCAAGGGCATATCATGAATAACAAACAAATTATAATCAGCTATTGCATAACCCTGCATTGTTGGGTATCATGACCAGTGATGGTCTTTATGCCTGACTCACACTTCAAAATCAAAACAGTTGCACTGGGCAGAGCAGACTATTGATGTCTACTTTGATGGAGGTTGAGATTGAAGATTGTGGGAGAGAGGAGAGGAAAACAATCGAATAACATGCATTGGGTTACACAATGATCCATGGGTGCTGTGGTTTACAAATGATGTCCTAACACAGCATATAGCATGGATAGAAGTGAGTTCTCAAGCTTTAAGGTTGCAAATCTAAGCTATAGATCAAATTCTCTAGTATTTTATTAAAAATCTAAATAGTTTGAATCTACATGTTCTCAAAACAAACTACACATACCAATTTATATTAGTTAAACCTAAAATCATTATAGAAAAGGATTTTTAATTAAAACTAAACTAACTAATAAAATCCATCTAGCATTAGGATTCTTAACTAGTAAACCCTAATTAAATTGAAAGTCATAATCTAAATAGGAGAAAGAATCCAAATGCAACAAGGCCAATAAAAACAATCATGCACAGTAACTTCTGCGCCTTATTTGAAGGCATTCCCGATCTCCAATCATCATGAAATTTTAACACAATAGGAAAGAGGGTATTTAGAATCTTTTTTTTTTTAATTCAGTTCAATCCAACAATCGGATTAAAAGTTATGCTTGACTTACCAAACTGCATCTTAAACTCCTTAAAACCTAAAAATCTTAATCCTTAATGAAATAATACAATAAACATTATTATGCCCCATGTCAGCCCCTGTGTACTTCCAAAAAACTCACCCTTGAGTTATCTATCAAGAATTGAACTCTTCCACTCTAAAGGAACAAATACTTCGAATATGCATTATAGCCAACATATTCATGAAATAATTTAATTTATGATGATTGTATGCTAAAGAAAAATCCATATTTAATGTTATATTTTTTGTTCCTATGAAGTTCACTTATAGTTCCTTCACACATTCTTTTTTTTTTTCGAACTTGACTCCATCATCATCTATGACTTCCAATACTTCAACCTTTGTATATAAAGAAACTTCAAGATAATCTTTCAAAATATCTTTAGGAGAATTGTAAGAAATTATCGTGTCCTCCATATTCTTATTTGCAAGATCTTTATAATCACTACAAGATACTAATTTAGAAGTTTTCTTGATTTCTTCTTCAACATTAGTAGATGAAACATTTAACAAGTAGAGTAATATTTGCAATACTATTTTTGTCATTGTTGTGATGTTGAAACTTTTTTTTTCTTTGCTATTCGAGAAGGTTGAACAGAAGACAAATAATAACAATCTATTTGCTTATCTACCCGATATAAAATCTATTCATAATCATCTTATATAAACTCTAAAATTAAAGATTGTCTCAAATCTTGCCAAGATGAAATTAAAAACCTACCAATATGAGTTATAAAGTCTAGAAATTCAAACTACTATTCTCTAACACCATAGTAAGAAAGCTTGTGTTTGACAAGTCCTTCTTTTTTATAATAAGGAATCTTGTTGAAATAAAAGTAAACTTTCAACTCTATCAACCAGATAATATATTTTTTCTTCAAAAATCTTCCATCATAGAAAGGAATCTCATCAAATTCAATAATAGGTACGAGGTTCAACCTGCCTCGAGGTAAGTCTCCAAGCAAGTTCCTCTCCTCTTTGTGATTCATGTTTGCGTCACCCATTAGCCGAGTTAGATCTGTTATGGTTTGCTCTAAACGATTCATTATTTGCTTGTGAGCTAGTGCAAAATGATCTAGTTTCTACTCTCAAGCTCGCATAGCGCCCTGGAGGGCCTCCACTCTTGTAACGTGGAGTGGGTTGCTACCGTCTCTGTCCATCAAAAAGGTCAACCTGCTCTGATACCAATTAACATGGCATATAGCTTAGACAGAAGCTAGGGTTCTCAAGAACTAAAGTTACAGACCTAAGCTGTAGAGAAATTTAGAGAAAACTCTAGTATTTTATTAAAAGTCTGAATAGTCTATATCTGAATGTTCTCAAAATAAACTAGACATCCATATTTATATTAGTTAGACCTAAAATCCTTTTAGGAAAGGATTCTTAATTAAAACTTACCTAACTAATAGAATTCATCTAGAATTAAGATTCATAACTGGTAAAATTCTAATTAAATTGAAAGTCCTAATATAAATAGGAAACAATTTCAAATACAACAAGGTAAATAATAACAATCTCACACAATAACTTATAAGCCTTATTTAAAGACCTTCCCGATCTCCGATCATCATGAAATTTTAACCTAACAGGAAACAAGACCTTCAGAATCTTTTGTCAAAATTTAAGCTCGATCCAACAATCGGATTAACAGTTATACTTGATTTATCAAATTACATCTTGGACTCTTCTTAAACTCCTCAAAACCTAAAAATCTTAAACATTAATGAAATAATGCAATAAACATTATTATGCCAAGAATTATGAAGAAATTCCTCCACGTCATGTCCATACCAATATCATAGGCCTTGCTACTGTTAATCTTGATTTATTATTATTATTATTATTATTATTATTGCAAAGTGTTTTAAGAATCTCTTTGCTTTCAAGTGTACTAAGCTAACTTGCTAAAATATTGTCATATAAATGAGGTAAGCACAAAAGAATTTTCTTCATGAAATTAAGAAATATAAATTTTAAAGTATTTGTATTTATCATTTCTAGTTAAATCACAATAGTAATACCATTATGAATGCCAAAATGACCCATGGTACCACAAACGCAAACACAACCATAAAACAACTGCATTTGTGATTCTAAACTAAAAAAGGGAGACAAGATAACAAATGGGAGAAACCAGGCAGAGAAGTGATACAGGGAAGGAAAACAATATCTCTATCCATTTTTATTGTCAATCCCCAATCATCATACAATGGCTCTCGTGAAACTTAAAACATGGATGCTCTTATATAACACCAACAACCATGATAGAACCCTAGAACAAGTTGCAATAAGAATTCTTAAATAGAAAACCAAAACCCAACACTACTAAATAAGAAACAAAATAAAATCCTAATACAAAATATTCAACAGAAAATAAACCAAAAGGGTCCAAAAAATAAAATTTTCTAATAATTGTTAAGAGGCTTGAATAATAAACTAAATGATCAACTATGAATCCTAGAAGTCTTTCTTGGTTCTCCATCATCATTGCTTAGAGATACAAAAATTTGCATAATTCAAGTAATCTTGTGTAGGTGGACACAAAGGATTGGAAATATCTCTCTATTCAGAAAAACTTTATTTTTCCAAGACAGTTGATGCATAAATACCTTGAGACCAAAGGATTTGGCTAGCAAATGATTTGAAGGACTAGCAGGTGTTACATCTCCATGAATATGTGTGCTCGAAGATGTGGGTGAAGAGGATGAAACAGGGGTCAGCTGGGGTTTTATCCATTGGTCACAATCTTGTGTAATTCTGGATATGGCTGTCTTCAGCCGATCTGCATAACATAGATATGAATTATGAGTACGCATTAGCTCAAAATAGTAGCAGCTATAGTGATTAGGGGTGAATGAATGAATCAGAATTGATCAGCATAGGACAGGATGGAAGATTAAAGGAAAAAAGGAACCCTTACAATTGAGAGAGTCAGATTTTCCACTTGAATTAGAGGTCTGCTGAGCAAATGTTTCAAACACAAAATAGAAGAAAATCTCAAACAACTGGCATATACCCTGCAAAAATATACTGAATCAGGAAAAACAATTTAGAGAAGAAAAAAATGCCATTAGATTTTTAAGTTAAAATAAATAGAGGATAAGGAAACAAGAAATGCAGACAAAATAACATACCTTAAAAACCTCAACATTTACTATTTCTAGTTTCTGCATGAACCTTGCATATTTGTCCATTGACCTGACATTCACAAATAAACACAGTTCAGTAAAGCACAGTTATGCATAGATGCAGATTATAACATCTACGTACAAATAGCTATCAGTTAACAGAACAAAATGGCATTCCACCTGAGAAGACAAAGAGATGATCCTGTCTGTGCAGATATTTCATCAGTTTTACAATGTGAAGAGTTACTTTTAGGAGCTTTTGGTTTTGAAATTCGACTTGGGAGTTGACTGTCCTCATCGATGAAGTCTGCAAGTAGATCTTCATTTTCATCTTCTGAAACAGGCATTCCATTTTTATGACTTGCACCATTACCTTGGGGAGACACCGTATCATTTGCATGTTCATCATATTCAACGGCGGTTGCCCCATTAAGCAGGGAAGAACTGTGACCATCTACTGAAGTGGGGATTAATTTTGGCGAAAATGGATTTCCACTTCTAATCCAAGAGGAAAATCCACTTTTCTTGCTATTGGCATCAACAGATTTCACTGATTTGTTAGAATGATGCAATTTTGCATTAGAGGAGTTATCATGAGATGGAACTATCAGGGCTGCCCCATCACCAACAAGCCCAGCAAAACTAATTGCTTGTACAGTATCTGGTGGCAATTTCAGCCAACTTTCCTTTTCCAAAACCATTTTGAGTGCCTGAAAAAAAAATCTGAATATTAAAATTCTCATTATGTTTCAAAACGCAGATATTCAAAATTTAGATAAGAAAAAATTTATTAGAATCACAAAAAAGTTATGCTATTGTGCCAGGACAATAAATAAGAAGTGAATTTATTGACAGAAAACTTCACGCTGTGAAACGTGAAAGTATCACGCAACAAACAGAGCAGGGGTACAAGCAAAGAAAACTAAAATTGTATGACAAACTAACCCTGGCAAACAACTTACATGAATATTTTGCCGATGAAATGCCAGCAAATAATTCTCGCATACAGCCTTCAACTTCTGTCTGAACTCAATTGCTTCAACTCCACAGAAGGCTTCCCCAGCCAAGATGAATACATTCAAATCATCATAATTTTTCAAGAATTGGTGCACACTCATAGAGCTAAAAACTGCAGAAGAAAGCAATACTGATACTCTGCTTGTTGTAAGCTGCCAAAGATTCTTTCGTCCTCTCTGAAGAGTTTGTGAAACAAATGTTGTCGCCTCTTTTCGCAGATGATACCAAGGGGATTCACTGCTTGGTGCTTCACCACCATTACTTTTAGTTTCATCTACATCAAAATTGCAATCTTGATACATAGAAGTTGTTGTAGATTCCTCGATAGAAGATGAACCAAGCATTCCATCTACAGATTGAGGAGATCCATTACTTCCTAAGGAATCTTGCTTCATATCAGATGTTTGAAATACCAAATCCTGAAAAACATTGAACAATTTTTTAGGTTAAAAATAGAGAAACAATCACGTGAAAATGAAGACATAACTGATGTTAAATAACCAATGTTAGTTATAACAACTACATAAGAGATACAAAAGGATGTCTTTTAATTAAAACAGATTAAAAGAGGAGGAAACTTGTCTGCGGTGATCTTGGAAAGCTTTCAAACGCACACTGCTTTTATTATCCCCCACGATTTCAATTGACAGAAGAAATAAAATTTCATGATTTAAGAAGCTATAAGCTGGCATAAAAGATCTACATTTAGATGGTTTAGCTTCATTTCATGTAAGAAATCTAGGTAGTCCAAAATGAATATGCCTCATCTAAGATTGGTAACAGTGTTGCCATAAAATGTTTCGTCAAAATGAGAAAACAAAAACAAATTATTAATTATTAAAAATAACTAAAAAACAACACTATAGATACAGAAACAACGCCCAAAGCATTAACAGTTCAAGATGATCCATTAAGTTAAATGACGCCCAACAACTGTTTCAATGCCAATTAAGAAACATATTTAAGCAATCATCCAAAGTTTACAAACAAGAAATGGCTAAAGCATAAATAGGAAAAGAGAGTTTAAAGGTACAAAATTTAACCATCAAAGTTTGCAATCGCTGACCTTGTTGTGGAGAGAACTGAAAACATCCCAGAAAAAGTAGGGAAAATAAAAACAGAAACAGGGAAGAGATAGAACTTAAGTCTTACCTTACTCTCCAGTTGGAAGCTCATTATTTCATGATAGGAACACATCAACCTGAATAAGATAGCTAATGTTCTCAATAAACACGTCCTGAACTTAGATTCAGGTATCTGATGGCATAGATCACTGTAGGTAAGTCTGGATGTAATGAAAAAAATGTTATGTAAATTATAAAAATAATTGAGGGTTATGATGAATTCAATACCAGCACAATTAAAGTGAAAAGAAAGTACCTATTGTTCTGCATCTGTATTTCCAGGTCCTGCATAAGTTAATCAGTGATCTGAGTAAAGATGTAAAGGAAGGAGAATTTTAAGGGGAAAACCCTGAAGAAAAGTTGAAAATTTAAAAACCTCAAAGCATGCATTATTAAATGCACACAAGTGTGCGTGTGAGAGAGAGGATTTTAGACTTGAAACTCGTAACTGAGCTATGTATATCTTGTCCACTACTTCCAATTCTCAGAAGCTATTGTCAAGCATAAAATCTTAATTATGAGTGTACCTCATGTACAATAATCTTCAACACAGAGTGGGATTCCGATAAAACTTCCTGCATGAAGAAGCTCTGCAACTTTTCAGCAAGACCAGAGATATCTCCAATTAAAGCATATGCATCAACTACCTGTTCAAATTGTAACAATCAATCATTTGAATCTACAAATTTTTCACACAAAACTCCAAGTAGTTATATTGATTCTTTGAGTGCAATTTGCCAAGGTAACATACTGTGACTACTCATGTTTACTATAGATAAATAATGAGGATTGTGAGAAAATGTAAAACAAGAAGAACCTAATATGCAAGTGGGGGAGGAAACAAAAGTTTTTTGTAATACTACCAATCCATAAGTTGTTGAAAGAATTTCTTGTTCAGGTGCATAAGAGCTGGTTCAAAACTCAAATACCTAATGTCTGGTAGAAATAGAATCAAATGTTAACCCGAAAAAAGGACAGGGGAGTGGTTAGATAAGAACTAGAGTAAGCTATCATAGAGTAAGCTATCATTTCTTTCTTACTCGATGGTCTAATGGTTATGCAAGTGGAGTTGACCCCTTTAGAGAAATCCCCAGCTGGACAGGAGTAGTGAAATCCATTCCTCAGTCTCAGATACAATTCCCCGGAAACTTTAACAGCTAAACCATCAGTTTCCAGTTGACAGAGGAAACGATGTCCCAAATCCAGAATGATAGTTACATTAATAATACACGTGATATTATATAAAACTCATCTTATGAAAAAATATGCTACAATGAGAAAGATAAAAACAACATTAAGCATTGAATAAAACAAACCAACTTATACAATATAATTACATGAAACAATTCAAGAAAACAGAAATTTTAACAATTATATGCATGTGGAAATTGGAGTAAGAAAAATATCCTTTTCACAACAAAAGATCAATATACTGACTGTTATGTAACTCTCCTCCTTGAACTCCTCGCACACTCCCAGCAAAAGTGCATCCAGCTTTTGAAGGGTTCTCCCCAACCAAACCTGTATGAAAATCAAAACAGTTACAAGAATAGGGAAAAGCTACTCAAGTAGAATTGTTTTTCACCAATGTGAGCTTCTACTAACAATAAACGTGCAAGACAAACAATAAAATGGTGAAACAATGAAGCATGATAAAGAAAATAGGGAAATATCAACAGTGAACTTGGATTTCTTGATAAATGCATTATTTAAGACAAAACAGAGACTAATTCGGTTTGGATAGTCGATGTATTTTTTTTCAGACTAACATAAAAAAATGTACTACCAAAGCTTGATGGAGAATAATAGATGTATGTTTAACTCATATTTATATTCACCTCAACCCCACGGCTCATCTCCTGTATTGCTGAAAGCCCTGAGAAACTGTCTAATAGCTGCAAATACTCAGATAGGACTTGGAACGCCTGGGAAAATAAACAGAATTTAGTATGATTCTCTTTGACACAATAAACAAGAAAATAGACCACATTTTGTTAGAAAAGAAGGAAGTTGAAGAGCTAAAGGCCATAATACCATAAGACATCACTAGCCAAAGATACAGTGACCAACCTTGCAGTAATTTCCTTCTTCAACCAGGGATTCAAGTGCTATTTGCATGTCTAATGCACGACGAAGCTCAGTTAATACTGGAAGCATGTCCTGAAATAGGAAAGGACAACTTATATCTACCAAATGGAGCTCAAAGCATCAACTTCTTCGGATTGAAAAAATAAATATGAAAAATGAAATGTTCAAATGTTATTCCTAGGGTCTCCAGGAAGATGAACATACCAGGAGAGCTTGTTTCTTTTTGGAATTAGAATTCACTACAAGATCCCTTGAAACCTCATTCATTGATGAAGTCAGGTGCCTTCTACCATTCTGCAAAACAAAATAAAGGAAATCCTGATCCAGAAAGAGAAGCAATGCTGACAGTGATGAGACGTCGATGACAATAGCATCCTCAAAACTACAAATTACATGCCCATGGGCATGCACATCATGAATTAAAAAAATATATATATGCATTTCTTACGAGTATCATTCTTGACTAAGGCTCGTTAACCACGTAAGGAAAACAAATGCTTACCATGCAGATGACATTTGCAACCTTTAAATCTTTCTCTACTTCCCTCACCAAATTCATCCCCTTCACTGGCCAAAAGCAATTATAAATGTCTCATTCAAAAGCAGGTCTCTCTATTTGTTCAATATAAATGCATGGACAAGGGAAATTACTATAAAAACAAACCTACCTATCAGAAATAAATTAATGACAAGGGAAATTATTACTTGTTCATATCAACACTGAAAACGTTTAATGCAAAAGTGGGAAAGGAGTTTAACAAGGATGAAGAATGCAAACCTTGTCAAGACAACTCTGAGTTAGATATGTTACAATTAATAAATGTACATGCAAGAACATTAGTTGATCAAAAGAAATATCAGCAAAATGTTCTCTTCTAAATGAAATCTAATAAGACCTCACCCATTACTTCATGATGCTCCATAACATGATGGGATAAACGTTCTGCTACTCTATCTAGTTGAGCTATTCTAAGAGTGGCCTACAAAAAGAAGAATCCATGTCAAATTGCAGTCAATTAATTGGAGAAAAATATTTGAGAAAACAATTGTGTGATGATGAAGTGCATCAACATATTTTATGCAGTAGTTTAGACCGGTAATGAGCTTTAAACATGAACAGGCAGCTATGGTGTGTACAAGAGTATGGAATTCTGTGAATCTGTAAGGGAAAAGAAAAAAATCAAAGCCATAAAACTGATGAATAAAAGCATAAACTCCATCATCAAACTCTCAACGATATTATACTTGTCCTTGAGTTGTATAAACTTTATGTACTTTGCACAAAAGCAAAGAAAGAATGGTCATAGTAACTTCCTATCAGGAGAACTAGTTCACTGAATGGAATCAGACTAATTCTGTACTTGTGCACACACTTTCAATCACATTCTTTTAGGTAAATATCTAAGAGTTGGAAATCACAATTTATTATTATCCCCTAAAGGATTTGAATGAGTGTTCTATAACTTTAGAGTATTTGCAGTAGTTTAATTGAACTGAACTGGAGGTAATTATTAGTTCAGTTCAATTTCAGTAGTTTATGGGATGTGGAATAAGCATCAAACAGTGAAGGTAATTATGGCAGAAGCAACTTAAAGCAATGACAGTGGTGGCAAATGGCAGTGGGTGACAGCAGTGTTGGTAGCAACCTTAAGAACAAGAGAGCTAGCATTAGCTGATGTTAGTCATCTCCATTTTAGTTATTATCTCTGTTATCACCATTTTGTCACCACTTACCTCTCCTAGTACCACCACATTGCATCCACTGTCATTGCTGACACCACCATAATCATGATGTCTTTCTGCCACCACCATCACAGCCATTATAGCTGTGGTGGTAGCAGTACCGATGGCAATAATGGTGGCAGCGAGAGGCACAGAAACAAATTTGGTGGAGTGGCAAGGGCCAACTGTGGTGGGAATGGTGATAATGGAAGTGGCAATAGTGGAGAATAGGACTCAAACATATATATATATACACCTCTCAATTTTTAGCAGGGATTCATTTTTTTTTCTTTTAATTAAGGATTTTGAATTCCATGAAAAGTGAAAGTCAAAAATATTTAGATAAGAATTGATGAATTCCCAGAAATTCAAAATTTGTGGCTGCAGGTTCCCCTTTACTTATCCCACTTTAGGTTCCATGCACCAGAAATCAAACTAATGTAAACTCAATTAGTGCATTTGACTAGGGATTGGTTATCATGCATATGAAGCATCCAAAAAGCATAAATAACATGGCAAGGCATGCCCCTGGTCTCATCCATTAAATGAAACGCTCCCCTTTGGGTGCCTGAATACCAGAAATAAACCTCATGAAAAACTGGGCAATGTATTAGACATTATAGTTCACTATGAAGTCATCATCACATTATTGATGGGTTCACAATAAAGCAACAAGCATAGGGAAACTAGTTGAAGATCAGCAAAGAACACTTAAAATTTTAGGCTTGTCTACAAAGTAGGTTGCTTATAATGTATGTGTGTTAGAAGATCAATAAGCATGATGAACATAAGAAAATCCAACCACATATTATCTGCCCAAAAAATATTGACAAATCATCAAAATTCAGGTACTTTGGGCCAAACTGAACACCAAAGTTAACAAATCATATTTTACACGTATAGTCTCAAATATTTCCTCTTTTAGACAAGGAAAAGTAGATAATAGTTACAAATGAATGTGGGAGCTGGGAGAATATAAAATCCTCCAAACTAGCAAGAAGATCAAGAACAAAACTCACAATGTAGAGTCCTTATGTCATTCTAGAGTGCCCAAATCCTCAGAGAATATCATCAGTAAAAAGTACCAAACACAATGTGTATACTTCAACATTATAAGCCTCCCTTTTGCATATAGGTCCAGGGATAGTTATCTTAAGTGAACCCCACATATATGTTATAGGAATATAATCAAAGAGTACTGGATATTTCTCTTCCAATTATGTACAAGTGATGAATACAACACGACAGACACAATTGCATGGTGCAATTTACATGCAACTTTTGGACCATCTTATTTTAGTGAATATTCATATTTTCATGATTCATTAAATCCATCAGTTTTCTCTTGTAGAACATATAATAATGACATTATAATCATACATACCATGAGATACTACAAAAGACCATCTAATTATGGTGCAACATTCAGTACACACATCATGGCAATACATGCAAACAGAGTAAAATATCAATTCTATTTTTCTAGAAAGAAGTACCTGTTCCTCAAAATACATTAATTCGTTTTCTTCAGATGGAACATGCTCTAGAATATGCCTAACTGGATCAAAATCCTGCACATGATGATACCCAGCAGCCTTTTAGTAAATCAGCTCAAACTTTAGCTCGATTCATAAGCAACTACTCATATTCTAAGAAGCAGAAATAAAATCAGAAAGTTTCACAATAGTGTAAAGGGTACATTTTCATATGTTTGTCACACAACTCACAGCAAAAGATATTATTTTTTATAAACGAAGATTATATTGACTGGCTGAAAAGAACTACAAAATCATGTTGGATGGTGACTCATTTTCCAAATCATGAAAACAAAAAAAATTAAAAAAATAATATATATATATATATATCATAAAAGAGTAGCCCAATCCCATTATCAGCTAAGGCAATTCACCCAGATATAACAAAGCATGAAATGAAGAGTAGAGAGAAAAGCTACCCATCCCACAACAATTCTCCCTGTGAACTGATTCCTAGAAGTTCTAACATTTCTCTCCAACCACATACGCCATAAGACTGCATAAATGGCACATTCCCACAAACTCTTAAAATTTTACCTTCCCACAAAACCCAAAAAAGTGATCAACATAGAAATTTTAACCATAGCATTCTCATAGTTTGAGACAAATGGTGGTTTCATTCTTAAGAATTCCATGCTTAGAGTTACATGTAATCCCTCTTAAGTTGCAGCATTGACACCTACAAAACAACTTGCCAAGAAAATTATGGAAACATCTTTCGCTCAATAATGTGAGCACGTGCAACTTGATCATTATGTAGGATTACACAAAAGAATATGGCATTGCCTCATCAAATGGTTGCCAGTCAAATAAAGAGCTACCATAATGGCCATGCTATTCTCAACATGAGCAGTCATTAACAAGATAATTTTATGGTGATACAAGTTCGGATAAACACGCCCCTGCTGGCACCTTCTTTAGTTTGGTCTTTCTTCCTTGCTAATAGAAAAGAAACTTGATGGAACTGGTCTATAAAGAGCATCACTTCTAGCTCTTCAAAGAACCCCTGCCCCTGGATTTTATGGCATCTGAACCACTGCAACTAGCAAAACCTGAGGCACACATCTCTCTTGTGGCCAGACAGTGAGTGATTCATAGAGACTCCACTATATTTACACATACAATGCTACCTTCCACAAGACTTATATGAGGCCAAAAACCCATACATTTGCTTGTATCTAGTTCAATTAGTCAATAATGCACCTCTTTTATTTTTTGGTTCACCTACAATTTGACAAATAAGAGCCAGCATCAAAGGCTAATCAATCAGTTAAGAGGGTGCATATTGTGCCAGCATGTCAATGTTTGATCTTTGTCATCTAACAGGTTTTTCTCTCAGTGTTTCCAAATATTGAAAATCAAAAATTGGCATTCTCTCTTAAATTTATGAAACAAAAAGTTAATTGATCCTCTCCCTTAAAAGTCCCAAAAAACATACAAAAAATTTCTCACAAACAAATTCCATCTTGAATCACCACTGCTTCATCAGTCTTTGTCAATACGCCAATTTCACCATCAACCACTCATGTCTACTGATCTCAAATCCAACCAACATCAAAAAACATAGCAAGATCCAAACACCTAACCAATAACCAATTGATTCAGGAGCAAAATGACCAGCAAATTACCATGGAATTTGAAGACCAAATGTGAACTTTTTTAATCACAAGAAGAGCTATCCAATCTCACCATCCTTAAAATAAACCTCACCATTCAATTTGACAAATTGATTAACTCTACAACATCCACTAGTGTGTGTGTGTGTGTGTAGAGAGAGAGAGAGAGAGAGAGAGAGTTGGCCTCTAAAAGCTCTAAGTTTGAAGTGGTATTTTTTTATCAGGCAGTTATTGCAGTCTATGATGTGCTTAAAAAGTTCCGCAAGTTTGCTATAAAAAGTGATACACAAGGAAAGAGAAGGTTCCTTTAGCTTGTTTATAACCAAACAATAAATGTGATTCCAGTGGTTGGAAAAATGAGAAGTTTTGAAGCTTCGGGGTTCAAAGTCTTACAAGTGATGAATTATTGTGTGACAATTTTTTTTTTCAACATTTCAATAGTGTCTCGATGCAGCAAGAAATTCAATTGTTTTCCTTCCAATTGTGCTCTTCTCAATCGTAAGTCATGCAATTGTTTACTTGACAATTATCTTCTGACATTAGATTAAAAGAGAAGGGAGAAATAAAATGAGCCAGGTTATGTGGTCCTAACAGAAATTCTAACAGCACTTATGGACGATGAATTGATGACTTGTTTGACCAGCATTTACAAATTGCCGTTAAATTGTCCTAAGTAATAAAAGTGATTTGATCAGCATTTACCAAATTGCTGTTAAATTTTCCCAGGTAATAAAGTGATTTTTTCAAAAGATTCAACTAGACATAATTGTGTTTTGCTTTTGAACCAAGGGAATATTACAAAGACCTCCTGGTTTTAGGAAATTACTAGACTAGCCAATAGTTTGAGCATTTAATACCATGATTGATTACACTCTATCACAAATATAAAAAAAAAAATGAAAGCACATCATGAAAATGCGAAGTAAAATAACTTGTGATGTTCTACCAATAAGTCTTTTGCTAAGAATAAACTATAGAAAGCATTCTCAAACAGATAAACCATTTTCAAGAAAACATTATTGACATACCACATAAAAACAGGATAAAATTAAAAGCAAGTAGAAACCTCTTCATAGAAGTCTTCCTCCAGCTCCTCCACCATGGGACCTTGTATTCTGCTTCCGTATATTGATCGTAGTTCTTCAGAACTTGAAGGAAGATTAAACCGCTGATGAGGAGGCATTCCTGCAAGCACACGAGCAACAGCAGCAGCTGCTGCAGCTCGGGCTGGAACCTGAAAGGGAAATGAGAATCAAAATCTGCCTAAGTAATCTCCACAACCCTGTGCATGAGAGTCACACCAGCTAAGAGTTAAGCCATGCGTAAGTATGAATTTGCACAGCTTTAGCAATCTGAATGAAAGAACTCCAGATTAACAGTGAGGATAAGTAAATGACAGAGACTGTTACTATATCTGTTCCAAAAAAATAATAGTCTATGTGAGCAGTTCGAGAGATGGAAAGCCAATCACTCGCTGGAGTAAAATTTAATGACCAGCTCAAGATTGAACCAAAGAAGCCTCTTACTGGTGATGTGGCACTAAATCTCAGAAACTAAAGATTCATGTTATAAACAATTGTATATCTTTGAATGAAAGAGGGAATTTTCAATGGTATAGCTCTAGCTCATAATCGTAATTGGGGCTACTGGATGGGTGTTTACAATACATGTTGAATAACCATTGATGCAGAAAATTCAGAGTTTTACCAATTTGCCACCAGACTTCCACAGGAGAGTTGGTTAAGGAAAAGTTGAAAGACAGAGAGAGAAATAGACCTTTACCACTAGCATTCAACCAGGTCCCTATTACTTTCACTTTTCTTTCTCTACTGTTTTTTTTCAATATGAAAACTACTAGATAGAACCCATAAACTCCTGTTCCAAAGATCTGAAGACTTTCTATCAGGCTCCTCGCACAATAGTCAGAAAATAACTAGAGGAATCAGATCAAAACTACGCTGTAATCAGTACAGAAGTGGATACATCTCCATTTCCATACTTTGACTAACCTTATAAGCATCCAAAGAACCCATGTCCTTCAAAACATGCTCCCACAGCATTAAAGTAAAAATGGTAAAGATCCATTCAGCTACACTTTTATAAAGGAAAATTCTACTGATCAAGATTTCATCCCTTTTTCCAATATTGTCAGTGGTCAACACACTCCGACACACCAGTTCCTAAAAAGAACAAAAAAGAAGAGAAGGGGAAAAAACAAGCTTGGAAGGAGCAACTGCCTTCCAATTTCCAAATAGCTTCCATCAAAAGGCAGTGCTGTCATCCCCCAGCAC
>Ga0307518_10001065_pt1 | contig 20562 bp, 19 predicted proteins | sample 25_EM_MG_FD_203889 | JGI IMG/M metagenome (GOLD analysis project Ga0307518, IMG submission 203889) | Populus trichocarpa ectomycorrhiza microbial communities from riparian zone in the Pacific Northwest, United States - 25_EM | ecosystem: Host-associated > Plants > Roots > Unclassified | place...
CATAATTGGCATTGTCCTCATGGTGAAGTAATGAGTAATGACTACAACTTGCTAACTCTGATGAGAAGTATAGTATTCACAATCACACTCAGTTAGGGAGTGGTACAGGTCAACTCATGGGTGTCACCAGTCCTGACAGAACCCATGATCTGGCCAGGTTGCCAGTTATCTATATCCACAATCATGGCTACATGCCCACACCACCAATATCACAGGTTACATCCACATCCACAGCCTTCTCCAGACAATTTTCAAATAACTCCAGATGTATTTCAGATTGAGCAGATACAGGACAAGCATAGACAAAAGTCTGGTAATACTCATTATGGGAGACTGATATTAGACATATTTTCCACACTATTTTTAGAAAGTCAGGTCTCACAGATATCCATATCAACACATGTGATTTTTAAACCAAAAACATGAAAAATGCATTCTCCATGTTTTGGCCATAAACAGGACCATTAGTCATGTTATCGCTGTTGACAGCATTGTCTGGCATGTGTGGGCTTTGGTGATGTTGTGACTCATCACCATCATCATTGATGTAGTACCAGGTACATGGGCATGGATGGATGTGCCTGGTGTACTACAAATATGTATGTTTGTGTTGCTGTTGATGAACCTCAGTGAACATGTCATACTCCAAAAAACACAGCCCTCACTGAGTCAGTTCATCCCTAGAAACTCCCTTGCCAACATACTCTATGTCATCACCTGCCTCATCTGCATCACCCCCCCACACCAGCTGGCATCAAGGACCTTTTGGCCAAGATCGTGACAACCAGCTCTTAGTTAACTAACAACTGGCCTTCCAGCAGCAACCATTGCAGTGAACTTCCATAATCTTATTTGCCAGCTGTCATGATTCACACCATGTCTGTCCATGTATCTGATATCCCTTGTGCCCTCCACATGATGAAGATGTTGATGGCCCCACCAGCCAGGCAATGACAACTTAACAGCCCTACCCACCACCAGCATGACAACTATGTTGGAAAAAAGTTTTTTGGGTTGCTACCAGTTGTAAGCAATTGCAACTCCTAAATGTACAGGTGCCTTGCAATACTACCCGAAATTTACTGTAAGTAACTTGGAATACCAGTCCAAATGAGGTTGCAATCAGGTTAGAATTTGGTTCCAAGCAATGGGCCTGAAATTGCAGCCCAATTTTTCCATTATAGTAAGGTGCCAAGCAAAAAATATGTAAATAAATGAGTCTAAATGGTGTCTAAATATGGTATGATTGCAACGGGGTGTTTGAAACTTCCGACATATGGTCCCTCCAGCACTAGCACAACAATGACACCTGACACCAGCCCCACCACTGCCACCACCTCCATTGACAAATGTCAACAGCCCCACCCACCAGCATAACAACAATCACTATTCCACTAGCTATCTAGGTGTCTTCCTCACCACCATGTTTGAGGCAGTCCATGTTTAGATAGTCAGGTCTCACAGGTATCCATATCATTTTTCAACAAAAAACATTGAAAATGCATTCTCCATGTTTTGGCCATAAACATGTTGAGTTTTTTTAAAGATGATTTGTGCAATAAAATGATATTATGCATGTAATGTTTTGGCCATAAACATGTTGAGTTTTTTTTAAAATGATTTGTGCAATAAAATGATGTTATGCATGTAATGTTTATGGCCAGAACAAGGGATGTTTATTTAGAGTAGCATTTATTAGGATATACCTTGTGATTATAGGCTTTTTTTGTTAAGTATATAGTGTATGTGATTCACAATATTTTTTCACAGAACATTATGGTTTTTAGTCCCTAAATACAAGGAAAGTTATATTGTGTTTTCTCCATTTTGTTTTGCAAAGGATAGGCAGAAGAAAAAGATTAAAATTTTTACTGCCCTGACATAAGAAATAGTCTCAAACCATGTCTTGAGATAAAAATGACAAAGATTATGCTGTATAATATTTGTCTTTTGTGTTAAACAAAATTGCAAATAAAAGAGTATCTCTTTCTTCTATTTTTTTACAATGTTTTGTCACAAAACATCCACAAATGCTTGCAGTGGCATGTAGATTTCTACGATGAAGTGGAACCTGGGCAGATGTCCATGCTACAATTGGTGCTGCCCATCTGTGAATATCACCGTGTGAATGATGCATTAATGTTGGATTGAGCTGATTCGACCTGTTGAAAGCCAAATATGAATTTGGAAGTTGGAAGTTGGAACAGTGCTGATAAGCAGTTCCCAGGGCCCAGGCTGGATCTTGTTCTGTTGAGTACATACTACATACTACATACTACAAATGCCCACATCCTTGGCGCCCCCTTTTCCTCCTGCCTCCTCTTCTCAGCATTTGCCTCCTCTCTTTGTCTTTTCTCCTCCTCCTCCTTCTGCTTCTCCACCTGGGCAGTTCACTCTTCTTCTCGTGTGTCCCACTCCTCCACCTCCTTGTTCCGCTCCCCCACTTCTTCATTCTGCCCCTCTGGTCTGCTCATGTCCACTGCGTTGTTGCCTCCATTTCCCTCACCTGTTTGGCTGGATAGCTCCATGTCCAACCTCACACTCATCACATCCACCTCTGCAAAGACAAACTCTGACTTCTGCACACCAAGTAATGATGAATATAAGTAAGTGGGGGCAGTCCTCTGCTCCCCATCCCCTGGTTCCTCCAACTCCTGTACACTCCAGCAGTCGTGAATGAGGAGGCCAAGTCCCAAGACAATGCATGTACCATACTTGTGAGACTTCCATGGAAACTCTTTGAGCTGCCTGAGAGCAACCTGGAAAGCCTCCACAGAAGTATGGATTTCTTCTGGGAAATATGTCTGGCCCCAGGTCCATGCAGCCCAAATTGGGAGTGCAGGGGGTGACTCGAGATCAGGTTCCTACAGTCAAAATTAGTCAGGTATGTAATGTGTTAGAAAATGATACCTACCTGGATCAGCAGGTGGAACATCTTCTCCATGAGCACCACATAGCATGGATCCTGGCAAAGACCACAGAGAAATGTAGGCCAATCACCCCCCTCAGCTGCTGGGCTCCTGGGTTCACCTTTCCTAGCCTGCTTGGTGGGCCTTGGCTTAGGGTGCAAAGGCTGGCCGCTCGCAGACCCAGGTGTGTGGAAGGGACTATTAGCAGGGCATGATGAACTGTGGTCACTTTTCTTGTTTGATTCATCATCATCACCGCTGTTGTCTGAGGAACTGTCAACATCAACATAAATTCTCTTATGCCGATGGCACCTAGGCTTGTCCTTGGTGGTGTCTGGCATATCTTCGGCCTTAGCCTTGATGAACCATAATATAACCTTCTTCTTCTCTATTTCATCCCAGTGACACCAGAGTTTGTCAACGTTAATCTTGGTGAGTTTGGAGGGATCTCGGATGAGGAATCCCTCAGGGTCACAGTCGGAATAAATGTACTCTTCAGGATCCTTGGCAAGCAGTAGCCAAGGAACCAAGACCCTCAAGGATTTAGTAAATTTCACTAAAAAATTATCTCAATCCATACCGAGTGCATGTTGATCAAGGTGAACTCACCATAGGCCTTCTTAAATATATCCCGTACAAGGAGCTGTTGTGTTTTCAGCTTCAGTCCCAATCGATCTGGGAGCCTTGGATTGCCTGAACAATCCAAGGGGATGTCAGGTATGACTTCTTCCTCACCTGATGAGTCTCCACTTTCGTCTGACTCTGCGTAGGTTGCATTAGCAAAGAAATATCTGTACAAAATGCAATGTACCATGATGCATCAGATAGGTCACTATGAGATCTGCACCTCCCGCTGCCCAGGTCTTGGCCTCATTTGAGTGCTTTGAAAAAGGTTTGGACTGACAATTGGGGGGCTCAGCTCCAAGCTTAATATGAAGAATTTGAATAAGTAAATTGTGTGGCAAAGAGAAGACTTTATGCACATATTGGTTGCCACACTTTCCCCTTTCTCATAGCCAATCAACATGACTGTGTGGACTCCCATTGTATGTTTAAGCAATGATAAAAATTTGGTCAACATGTGTTTGATATTTTTTTTCTGATAACTAGAAAAATAGAAGTGTGAAGATAAAATATGAATGGACGGTGAGCCACTGACACAACTTTCTGGTGCTTTGGTGCACCCTCCTGATTCCACTTGTTGGCAGCCAACTCTGCTTCCCTCTTCTTCTCCTTGGAAAGCCCCTCAAACCACTCATGCACAGTTTTCATTCTCTTCCTGAACGTCAACTTATCAGTCTGGTCCCTGGAGGCTTTGTCGAGGGCATCCAGTTCATCCTTGAAAAGTTTACAGGCAGCTCGGAAGGCATCCCACAGTCTCCTGTAATCCCCCGCCTTCTGTGGACGAGCAGCTTGTTTGTGTTCTTCTGCAGATATTTTCATGTGGTGTCTTTTTTCCTCACTGGTGTTGATGGCTGACTCCTCATCTTCCTGATCAGAATCAGCAAGATGTCTGAGGTACTCCTTCCTGATCACCTTGGGATCGAACAAAGTAAGTCAGGAAAATACGAAGTAGATGACAATATACTCAGTACTCACCATTCATAGATGATCCAGCAGGGTGATGGATGGGTGGTCCTGGCTAGCATCCAGAATTTCCTTGCAACAATCCCTGAGGATCTGCACCCTAGCCTTGTTGTCTCCCCTTCATTTGATGTAAGCTTTGTGATGATCTGTGTAACGGACCAACTTTTTCATCTTATCTTATCTTAGTGTACAGCCATATCTTATCTACCTAGTCTAGACCTGTGCCTCATGCTGTACATGCTGCCTCCCTTGATGTCATTCCGCATAGCCTTAGCTCCACTATGACATCACTAACATAGCTTTGCACAGTACGTAGCCTCGTGGGTAGCCTTGCATAGCCCTCATGTATAGTGGTATATATACAGTGCAATCCAGCACCCAGAGGCTCTCCATTCGAGCTCATCTTGGGTTTTTGCCCTAGTCTCTCACATCCTATTCCTCTCAGAGTTCCAGCGTGTAGTTGGGTCCTTGGTGTTTTCGCCTAGGGTCGCCTCAATCTGCAAGTATCTTAGTGAAAACCACAGTCCAGGGAGCCTGTCACGACCATATCCAGTTCTGGTCATTCACCCGGTTACTCCGGCTTCATCACAGCTATACAGCTTGATCCCAGGCCTTGTGCTTGATCCCTGGTCCTGAACTAGACTTGTGCACATAGTATCTGTTAAGTCCATACTAAACCCTATCCATTTCTCCAATCCAGTTTAGTTCCACTTACCACATTGTTCCTGCACCCATTCTGTTGTCCCTGTATATTTCCAGTTCCCCGTGTCTGCTTCGAGCCTGACTCCCTGGTTATTTTCCTGTCCCTGTTTATTTTACCAACCTATTCCTTTCACTCTCGTTCCCTTGTTCCGGTTTCTGGTTGTTTACTTGTCACTGTATATACTCAGGTTACTTCCATCTCCATATATAAAGTCCTGTACTCAGTCCTGTATCTTTAGTCTGAAATCAACTAAGTCACCCACTCCGTATCTCTCATCCCTGCTCCCTCTTGTCTTGACCAGAATCCATGCAAGGGGTCAATGCTTGACTTCTGTCGTTGTACCCAATCAGTCTATCCTGCCCCCTGAGCAACCCCCAGCCTAGGCCAACCTCTGCCCCTCCCACGTTCAAGATCTTAACTGGATTTCATCTGGATTTTGTCCGGAGTGGACCCGGATTTGACAGAGCCATTGCTAGATGCAATATTACTTAGGAATGTATTGAAAGAGGAATGCCACTGCCACGCCATCAAGTTTCAACTGTCATGTGATGCGCATCAGGTGACTCCGGATTTGCAACCCGTATATTCATTTTTGTTGTCACAAAGATTGTCATAGGCGTGGCCATTCAATCTATATTACCAAGTTTACGTGCAGCTACATTAATTGCAGAAAAAAAGGGTTTACATAGTCACAAATGTAGAGTGAATGTATAAGAGTAAAACTATGAATCTTCACCCATTACTGACTGCCGCATCCATGCACTGTGGCCACCATGGCACTTTATCATGACTGCTCCTTCAGGGCACTTAACCCTCCACGAATGGGTCGGCTTCTTGCAGTTATCCCCGCCATACCCACAGCACCTGTACCCGCACTCAAAGGAGTACAATCCATCCCTATGCTGCACCAACAGCCATTTCTGAAGAGCCCCACACTGGGGGCATTGTATTGGCAGGGGCTGTCCCCATGGCTGGCAGTCCCGGTGCATCCACACATATTTCGTGACCTGAAATATGCTCTTCCCATCACCAGAATTTCCCAGAAAAAAGTGCACAATGCCGGTGTGCATTCCAAGTGTTGTTGACTCCTTCAACACATGCTCAAGGGCAACTGTAAATATGAATCCGTGGATGATGATTGATTTTGTGACGCACATCAAAAGTTCTGCAATGTTGCACATCTGTAGACGGGGAGCGTCAAATGCCAGGGCATTGGATACTTGAAACCTAGATAAAATGCGATAAGTTAGCAAATGAGAAACTATTGCTTACTTACTTTGCTAGGCTGTCACGCAGCAAATTAAATGATTCTCTTTGGTTGACAACAGAACCGCAGACAGCGATGTACATAAAGCTATTTGGGATGAATTTTTTGAAAGGTTGGAAAAGGCTATCAAGGAACTCCAAGAATAGTTAGTCCCATGAATTAAAAAAGACTTTGGAGACCTACATTGTCAATGTGAGCAGCTGCACTACAGCCAGACCCATCAGCACCAACAAATAGATCCCCCCTATCTGCATCGCTGTGGTCAGTGAGAATAATCAAAACATACTCATAATCCTGCCTAAGGCCCTCTATCGAGTATGTGGCATGGTGGGTATACTCTGCAGCTGCCTCATCTGTACCAAGGTTGAATGGTACATTGAGCGTGTCAAGGCCACCATGGGGGAAATAGTCTGAAAGACTCTGGTGAATTATTCTGGCATGGAATGTGGAGGTGATCAATGAGAGATAGAAATGGATGAGAAGAACAGTGGGTGAAAGGATGTGGCCACAAGTCCCTAACTCAAACCTTCCAGACATGGGAAGGAATGTGGGGAGTATTGGAACATTATCCTTTGTAAATCCCTGTAGGAGGTTTATAACTAGACAAGAAATGAAGCCACGCACCGCGTATGGTCTGCATACTTTTTGCTGCTGGATAAGGAGCCAGTGGCAAGAAACGCACTGGAAGCATACATCATCTTCTACGAGGGTGGCCCGATGCTCTGCAGGGACCTGAATGCATTTCAAACACATAGTGTGCAGGCAGTCATCGCACTTGTAGAGGAAGCTGCCATCCTGGCACAGATAACAAAACTAGTATATCTTAGTCCTGGGGGGAAATCAAGAGAAAAATGTACTTACCAGTATCTTGGGTGGCTTCCCAGCTGTTACCTTATCTGCACACCGTCGGAGGGGAGGGACACAAATAATTGGCATTACTGGTGGAGCGCCTGCTTGTAACGGACCATGACTTTTTATCTTATCTAATCTGTGATTAGATGACATCCTAACTTATCAGACCTGTACGCAACCTGATTACAACCTGTAAGCAGCCTGTATACAACCTGGAACGCTATATGTAGCCTAGTCCCTTGCCTCATGTATGTCTTCTGGTAGCCATACCTACACCCTTGATGTCATACCACTACCTACATACATGCTGTAGTCTCATGTATACCTCATGCCTGGTGCATGCTCTGTAGTATATGTACTGGTGAATCCAGCACCCTGGAGCTCTCCATTTGAGCTCTCTTTGGGTTTATGCTCTAAGACTCAACTCCTATCCCTCCTCGGAGCTTGTGTGATAGTTCTTTGGGCTTGTCCCTTAGGGTTGTCTCACTGCTGCTCTTGCATTTCTGCATAGCTCTGGGATGGAGATATGATTTGCAGTTCCACCTGCAGACTTTTTGGCAGTTTGTCTCATATGCATCAGCAACTTGACAAATTTTCTGAAGAACTGAAAAAATCTGAAAATCTGAGATCAGACATTCTCAGACATTTTCAGACCAGCAGTCAGTCAGTAATTCAGAATTTGCCCTTCTGATATCAGTTCAGCAGTTACACAGACCTTCAGTTATTTTCAGGTCAGCAGTTTTTCATATATTCAGACTGTCAGAATATGTCAGTTATTTTCAGTTCAGCAGTCCAGCAGTCACAGAGAACACAAGAATTTATCAGATAATGTCAGCCCAACAGTTATTTTTAGTTCAGCAGTTTAGCAGTTACACAGAACACCATAATTTATCAGATAATGTCAGCCTAACAGTTGTCCAGCAAGGCAGCATATCAGATTGCCAGTAATTCTCAGATAGTATCAGATAGTCAGTTATTTGCAGTCAAACAGTTTAATAGAACATCAGACCCTCTCAGTGTATCAGTAATTTCCAGTACCTCAGTCTCTCAAATGATCAGACCATCAGTTATTTTCAGCCCATCATTTCTTCAGACTCTCAGAGTGTCAGTAGTTATCAGTTTAATAGTTTCTCAGACTGTCAGTAGTTTTTAGCTTACTAGTTTTCCAGACTGTCAGACTATCAGTAGTTATCAGTTTAATAGCTGTCCAGGACTATCAGACTATTAGTAATTCTCAACTTACCAGTTTTTCAGATTGTCAGATTGTCAGTAGTTCTCAGCTTACCAGTTTTCCAGACTGTCAGACTATCAGTAATTCTTAGCTTACCAGTTTCTCTGATTGTCAGTAGTTCTGAGCTTACTAGTTTCTCAGACTGTCAGACTATCAGTAATGCTTAGCTTACCAGTTTCTCTGATTGTCAGTAGTTCTGAGCTTACTAGTTTCTCAGACTCTCAGATCATCAATTTCTCTGATTTATCCAGATTTTCACAAACTCAGTAAAAAACCACCATCAACAATGCAAATCAATAAGCAACTAAACACTATTCAGAGTCCTGTTCAATGCATCTAGCCCTTCCAGATGGCCTCCTCAACTGGGCCACCACAGCATCCAAAGTAGGCTGAGGATGATAAGCCCCCCTGAACTTTGCAGCAGCTGTCAAAATCTTCTTCCACTGATTACCAGAAAGATGATCAACAGATTCCATCACCTCATTAGTAGCAAACCCCCAGACTTTTCAACTAAACCTTTGATGGGCCTTGTGTGGTGGAGCATACTCTCCTGTTGACCATGCTCGAAAAGCTTTCTCAACCTGTCAATGCATTAGTTGTGATGTAAATAGACAGTGTGCGCCTAAGTGAGGGAAGAGGTCAGAACAACCAACAACCAACACCAAATGACAACAAAAAGTGAGTGGTGGTCTTCCTGTAAGGGTGCCCTTAGGGGTCACCCATATTTGTTTACTTATGTAATACTTCCTTTCCTATTTAATTGCTTCTTGTTATGTAATATAAGACTTACTTCTTATTATCCTACATACTCAAAGAATACACATTGGTCATGTTCTGTGTTGAGTGAGGATCAGAGAAGCTACCAACCACCTTAAACTTTTTTGAACATCCATCTATGTATTCAATGAGTCGAACCATCACCCGAGCAACCGCGTGCACGATGCGCAATGCGGAACAACTGCCTGGGGACCCACCCCAAAGCAATGAAATTTTTATCCAGGGTGATCAACCCAGATCCGAGGATACCCAATGCCAAAGGACCACTGGAGGACCCACTAGGGACCTCGGACAAGGCACGGATCAACGCGATCAGGACATTAATGTCCAACAGATGCCCATAGAAGCACCACCGGTTATGGTAAGATCACCCCGAGTGGGTGGTAACTATACTGGAGGGGATCGCATCCCCAGAAGCTTCGTTATAGGCACTGTGCCCATTGAGGATAGCCCTCTAACGAGTAGAAATACATCGAGAGTGATGAGCTTTGGGAATGATGCCCCGATGGAAGAGGACACGTCCTCTACTATTGGGCAAGCCGCCCGTGAAGCTGTAAGAGCGTTGGAGATGCACAATACTCCCGAAGCACCCGCAAGCCGAGAACAGGCTCTCCAGTATATGCAGGAATACCTGTGCGATGTTGAGAACCAGTGGTGGGAATATGAGGATAATATCCTCTTCGACAATCATGGTGTAAGACCCAATGAGCATCATGCTTGACAACTCTGATGCCTGCGTCAACTTCTTGAGGAGTTCGGAGGGGGATCTGAGTCCCCTGGAGACGAAGATCAAGAGAGTGTGATTGTCAAGAGGGAGACCTCAGGAAGTCGGGCAACGAGCCCAGTAATGAGTAATAGGGGCACGTGCAACTTAGCGCAAGAAATCGAAAATGTGCGGAGAGTGTGAGCATTAACCAACAACCAGGAAGGAAACTTTGGTACACCACCCATTAGGAACCAGAGTCGAGCACCCAACAAGCGGAGGCGACCCATGTACCTCTCCGGATGTGAAGAGGATATCATAAGGCACCTTTATGGTGACCAAGCATCAGAGATGATGTGCAGGACCAGGAACCAGCGTGCTTGACAGCTGGGAAATAGGGGGGGCAACCCCGACGGCAGTGATGATCTGCAAGGAGGTGATGGAGAAGATGACAGGGACGATGGAGCCCCAAACAGAGACGATAACAATGAAAACCTAGGGAGGGATCCTCCCAATAGGAGAAATGCAACTAGAGGAGGAGGCGGACCGCCTCATGGCCCACCAGGCCCCCCTGGAGGTCCTCCCTCTGATTCGAGCTATCATCCAAGTGAACACGAGTCAGCCATGGGAGAAACGAACCAAAACCAAATCCATGACAGCCAAAGGGCCAATGGTAATTGAGGGAGACAATCCCAATACCTCAGGGGTTACACCCCAGGCAATGACCGATACACTGGGTTCGCCATGCGGCGCTACAGCCAGCGTATTAGGGAGCAAGTGGGCGACAAGCCCGACGGGCCACTAGGCCCTGAGGTGAAGGCAATGAACCCGCCAAAACCGGGGAAGTATGGGGGCCAGGACAACATGGAGAAGTTTGACGATTGGCTCACCCAGCTCCTCAAATACTTCAGGACCTTCAAGATCACTAGGTACGGGCGCGACGGAGATTGTGTCCTGTATACGGGGCTGTACCTCGAAGGTATGGCCGCCGAGTGGTATGACCAGGAGGTCAACATGCCAGAAAGGCGCACTGGCTACTGGTCCTTCGAGGACCTGATCTGTGGACTGTTCAAGCGATTCATCCACGAGGCTACTGCCCAACAGGCCACCATCAATTACGACCGCACGCACTACTCCCCCGAGAAGGGAGCACTCGCATTCTACAATGATTTGAAAAGGTGGGTGCACCGCATGGTTGAACCCCCTGACGAGTATTCATTCAGGAGGAAGTTCATTGGGGGCCTGCCCCTGTCTATTGTTAAGATGGTACTAGAAGCACAAGGGATAACGGCGGAACATTCCTCCATGGACGAGATCCTTGACGAGGTGAAATGAATGGAAGGAGCGCAAAAGGCTCTGAGTCTGATGATGAGAAATAATCCTCAAAGTGGAGGGTCGATCTCCAAAGGATCCTCGAGCAATAATTGCTCAGATGCAAGCAAGAGTGGCAGCACCAACAATAGCGGCCACCAACAGTATAAATTTGTGAGAAAGGGGAATCTGTTGTACAGGAGGCCCCTTGACAGAGATAGGAGCACCAGCGCTCAGGGGGGTAAGGATCAGGGGACCTGCTCTCAGAGGCAGGGTTCCCAGAATAGTGGAGCAAATGCAGGGGCAAACAACCCCAGTACAGCGCAGAAGTCAGGCAACGCTGCATTCCACAAGGGAATTACTTGCTACAACTGCGGGAACGAGGGACATCTCGCATCCGAGTGCTGGCACCCAAGGAAAGATAAGGGGAAGGGCCCCCAGGCACGACTGTATGCAGTGGACATGCGTGAGGACGAGGTTGACACCTCAAAGGATGAAGGAATTGGGGAAGATCACCCTGCCATCAATCTCAACGAGGAGAAAGCGGGTGATGATGCGCAGGAAGCGCAAGAACACAATGAGATAGAGGTGGAACACCTCGACGCGTATTCCACTATTGATGAAGAAGAGGACAATGATGAACTTGTCAGATTCCTTGGGGCGATGCACCCCATAGAGGAGTTCAATGAACCCGATGACGAACACGTTGTCCAGTGTTGTTCCATGCAAGTGGAATATAACGAGGGGATTGATTCCTCAGACACCAGTACTGAATTAACCCCGGGCCCATCGGAGGTCGGGGAAAGCCCTCAGCGAAGGCCAGTGGAGGCCAACAGCGCTGTCGCGCAGGAAGTACATTCACGTTGGACCTGGAGGGCACGTTATGGCATGATACACTGGGGGGATTGTGCGGTATGCACAGCGTACATCCGCCACCTCGACAAGGTGGTGTGGAATGGCAACCCTTCAGTTGTAGTTGTGCTGAGGGAAATTGAGCAGCATGCTCGAGAAGAGTACGATAGGGGATGGAACAACTGTGACCAGGCACAGATGCAGTGCGACTGGGCACGAACGTGCAACGTGCACAAGGGGTGCACAACGTCCCCTCAACCATTGGCTGACATCGGTGAAGCGGTACCTGAGCGAACTAGGCCCGTGAATGTAGGGGTACAGGCCCCTGAGCCTGTAGGCGACATTGCAAGGACGGTTAGTCCCCCGGCGATGATTGCTGATGGTGAAGAGCATGACAACCTGCTCGAGAGCGAACTGCATTGCATGGTGGCAGGCATGGGAATTCGCGGCTTAGCGATGGAATCCCCTGTGCCTGCTCCAGTGAGTTCTGTGGGGGACATGCGCCCCCAAGCATTGACAGAAACAAGCATATTACATTACGAGGACGACACAGTTGTCATAGTACGCGGAAATGGTCAAGAGACCATGATCTCTTCAGGAGCATGGAATGGGGACAGGGCCCCGGCAAGGATTGACCGGCGCATGGCCGTGATGACCACTGAGCCCGTGGCTCGAGCGTTCCGATACACATTGAACATGAATAATTCGCAAGGGACAATTTTGTGCCCAATGGTTCCCGCAGGCATCCAGGCCTGCGTTACTGTCGAGGCGCTGATTCATGGGTGTCATGCCCTCACTATGGTTGACACTGGGAGTACGGGGAATTTCCTGAGCCCCGCGTTCGCCACAGTCACCCGTGTGGCTACATTCCCCCTTGAGCAACAGCTCACTTTGCAGTTGGGATGCGTGGGTAGCCGCTCGAGGATTACCCATGGAGTGCGCGCTCAGCTATCGATCGGGGCATTTTCAGCCCAAATATACTTTGATATTGCAAATATCGATCGCTACAATTGCATCCTAGGTATACCATTCCTGTGGCAGAATGCCGCTGTTGTCAACTTTGGTCAACAGAAACTGCACATTGGGCGTGGAGAGATTCCCATGTTACAGGACCCCGAGGCCCCATCTGCGAGACCATCTTGCATGCGTGTATTGGGGAACCCTCCTCGATGCGATTGACTGCCTACGCAGGCGGACCTGGCTGGCGCCTGGTCGTGCATACGCAGGGGAGGGGGGGGGAGCATTGGAAGAATCGACCCGGTAAACGAAGCAGAACCTATGGTTACAGCAAGGAGACTTGCAGGAATTAGGGCAGTTAAGCCCATGACTGAGGGGGATATACCTCGATTATGGAACCAGTGGTTCCAAGAATATAATGACATATTAAGTGGGATGATCCCAAAGTTACCACCCTTGCGGGAGGTGAACCACAGGATACCACTTTTAGACGAGGGCAAACAGTACTCATACCATCTGCCCAGGTGTCCAGACACACTGAAACAACAGTTGTCAGAAAAGATATGAATGTATACCGACACTGGATGGTGGGAAATGAAGAGCGTCCCGCAGGCCGCCCCAATGCTATGCATCCCAAAGAAAACTGGCAAGCTATGAACGGTCGTAGATTGCCAGAAGAGGAATGACAATACTGTCAAGGACATCACTCCCTTCCCTGATCAGGATCAGATCCGGATGGACATAGCACGAGTGAAATACCACTCAAAGATAGACCTATCCAATGCGTATGAACAGGTGAGGATAGAACCTCAGGATGTGTGGAAGACCGCATTCTCCACGATTTACGGGACCTTCCTCAGTCAGGTCATGCAACAAGGGGACTGCAACACCCCAGCGACGTTCCAACGTCTGATGACAGTTATATTCCGTGACCATCTGGGTCGTTTCATCTACGCTTATCTCGACAATTTATTCATCTATAGTGAGACAATCGAGGAGCATGATCATCACCGACCACAAGGCATTGGGATACCTCAAGACACAGCGAAAGCTGTCCAGCAGACAGGTACAATGGCTGGATTATATGTCCAGATTTGACGCGACAATTGTCTACATCAAGGGTATGGAGAACAAAGTAGTGGACTGTCTGTCCAGGTATAAGGATGGAGGTGGAGAATGTGCCTCCAACAAAGATATAGACTGGGCAAATGCTGACATTCGCCTGGACCCAGAAGGGGACGATCTTCCCCATGATCGGTGGCAGGAACTGTGCCTTAGCATGATAAGGGAAGTGGGGGGGTGAACCCACGACGAAGAACAGGAGGATGACTGAGCAGAAGGAAGTTTGTAGGATGGAAGCAGAAGAGATGGTGACCAATGCCGAGATGAGTAAGGGAGATGATCTCTCCGAAAGTTCGGGAGATGATCCCAGCCTACTCGAATCTGTGGGTAGCTCACCTGACCTACCAAACCATATACAAGCGCAGCTGGGGCTCGAAAGCGCTATAAGCGTGGGATACAAGAACGACAGTGTGCTGTCCAAAGTGCTTGAAGAGCCCGAACATTTCGCAACGTTCAGGGTGAGGGACGACTTCATATATACAGATAACAGAGGAGGGGAAGAAGTCCTCTGCGTACCTCATGCCGAATATGAAGGCGACACTATAATTGCCATGATTATCGCACAAGCGCATCAAATATTAGGGCATCTGGGGGCCCAGAAAACAGCGGACTATGTCCGCAGATGGTATTGGTGACTGAAACTAGGCCGAGAGATTGACAAGTACTGCCGGTCATGTGCCATATGTCAGGCCACCAAGACCAACAACCAGAGGCCAAAAGGCCTCCTACACAGCATGCCCATACCAACTAGGCCCTGGGGGTCAATCACAATGGACTTTGTAGGTCCATTTCCCCCAAGCGAAGGGTTCAACTATATGTGGGTCGTGCTGTGTAGACTCACATCAATGGTCCACCTGGTGCCGGTCAATATGACCGTTAGAGCTTCACAGCTCGCGTGTGTGTACGTGAAGGAAGTTGTGCGGTGTCACGCACCAAACAGGTTTGGTACAGTGAACATGGAAGATAACGTCTATATCGAATGATCCTTATGCGAAGGATAAGCACGACGGACCCTCATCATAGCCATCTATCACACAAGAAGACTATCCTGATGCAAGAGATGATTGCCAACGCTGACAGTCATCACTCGCACAAGAACCGCCAAGAAGCAGAAGAAACTGAAGGAATAACGTCTATTATGGTATGAGAAAGGAATGCACACTATCGCAGTCCAACTCCCATACCAGAACGAGCAAAGAAGCTGAAGAATTGAAGGAGAAACAAAGGAAAGAAGAGAAGAAACAATTTTAGCGCCGAAATGTCATTTTTAGGCGCCCAGTGCCGGCATTCCGATATTTTGAATAGCTCCACCGTTTCTGAAGCTATCAGGCATGTGACTATACCGTCAGAGAGCCTAGAGCATGGTCTATCTGCCTGTCAAGTTCCGACGTAAATCTGTTCATTTCCCACGGAGATATTCCCCCCGCAATCCAGACACTTGTCTCATGCTCACTATGGAGTCCGTATTTTCTCTGGATCATTTCTCCACTATTGCTGCAGATATCCACTATGTCCTGCTCTTAGGACAGCCTCTCCCTGAGTTCCCGTGCACTGCCTGGCACATATCTTCCCAGCCTGCTCCCTCAGTCCCCCTCGTTCTTGGTCAGCGCGTTCTCCTCGTCAGTCCTGCATCAAGGACGTACTTTGGTCATCTTAGGTCTATTGTCAAGCTTGAGAAGTCTTCTCTGGTCGTCTCTGTGTCCCCTGAGCCCTCAGCCTATGGTCCCTTCCTCCCAGATACTTGCCATGTCCATCTTCCTCTGTCGTTTGTCTTGCTTTCCCGGATGCATCGAATTCAGTACTCCATCCGCTTCCCTGCTTTCAGATGGCGTCCCCCAGCACCATGACAGTTATACCCCCACTTTAGAGTGCTATTAGGAAGAAGAACCCTCTCTCGTTCTTTCCCAGAAGAGAGCTCGTCAAGGGAGCCCATGGTTGCGCTACAGCGTCGCTAGAACACATGCATTACACCTTAGTGTATGCTGACCCCCCAAAGACCTCTGGACCCCTGGTACCCTTCTTGTGGCTGTTCTGTCTCGGATCAATCCCCCTATTAATCCCAGATCTTTCCCATTGTTGTCCCATCAAGTTCTTGATGGTACACAGCCTCCCATCAAACTTCTTAGACTGTGCATCAATGACTCCCTTCTGCTGTGCAGTGACTCATCCCTTGCTTACTGATGCTCTCTTGTCATCAGTATTACTCTATCCCTTTCGCATTTTTGGTATATTACTCAGCTGATGACTCACTCCCTTACCAATCAATCTTGTCATGCAGCTTACTCATTCCTTTACTCAGCAGCTTATTCATGCTCCCTATGCTTACTCATTCCTGCTTATCCCATGCTTACTGATCCCTTACAAAGCCCTTACAAAGCCCTTACCAATCACTTACCAATCCTTGACAAATTCTGCTTATTCCCTTCCCTTTTTGTACTTTAATGCTGTGTCCCCCCATGTATTTAAACCCCTGGGCTCAGCCCAGTGGAAGAGAGCCCAATTATACGAAATTATCCCTCTCTCAGTCTCTCTCAGTCAGTATCCCCTCAGTACTTTGAGTCTTGTAGGCTTCAGTGAAGGTCTAAAGGCTCTGATATTCAAGTTTTATCCAATCTATTCAAGTCCAAGTCTTTCTCTAGGCTCAAGCGGAGTCTAGCCTGTCAATCCTTCATCTCCTATTGCTTCTGGACGTCAGGAGCCCCCTTGCCCCTTTGCTGCACCAATCTCTGGGTGTAGTATTGCTACTTCAGTCTCAGTCAACTCAATCCCCGCTTTGACACTTCCTAGGCTTTAGGAAGAGTCCAGACACCTACTCCCTTCGTCTTCTATTGCTCCTGTACCCCAGGAGTATCCTGCATCATCGTCTGCATCACCCTGTTGGTGTAGATCCCCTCTTCCCCTCCTCAGCACATCCTCTCTGGACACCGCGGAGGTAAACCACCACTCGCACAATTTTGTAGTCCTTTGTTGGTGTTGTGTTTGGGTTGTTGTTCTGACCCAAATCCACACTTTGACTCACACCGGTACCCTGGCTGGACCGTACACTATGGTGACACTGGTACCCTGGCCTGACCATAAATTATGGTGACACCCACACCCAGGCCGGATTGTATATTATGGTGACACCAGTACCCTGGCCCAACCATACACTATGGTGACACCCACACCCAGGCCAGATTGTATATTACAGTGACACCGGTACCCTGGCCAGACCATACACTATGGTAACACCCACACCCAGGCCGGATTGTATATTATGGTGACACCGGTACCCTGGCTGGACCATACACTATGGTGACACCAGTACCCTGGCTGGACTGTACACTATGGTGACACCAGTACCCTGGCCTGACCATAAACTATGGTGACACCCACACCCAGGCCAGATTGTATATTATGGTGACACTGGTACCCTGGCCAGACCGTACACTATGGTGACACCTGCACCCAGGCCAGGCCCTATATGATGGTGACACCGGTACCCTGGCCTGACCATAAACTATGGTGACACCCACACCCAGGCCGGACTGTATATTATGGTTAAACTACACACCCTGGCTGGACCATACACTATGGTGATACCTGCATCCTGGCCCGACCCTATATTATGGGTGACCCACCCCCAGGCTGGACCATGTATTATGGTGACAATTCCACACACAGGCCGGACCATATATCATGGCAACACCCTGTAGTCCGGCCTGACCCCTGCTGGCCCATAAGATATGGCTGATTGTCAACCACTGCTGGCCATAAAGTATGGTACAATGTAGGTTCATTATGTGTTTTACCTATGTTTCTGCTCATTCCCTTGGCTCAGCAGCTTGTTTAGGCTTTCCCCATCGATGACTCAGCCTGATTACACTGCTTACTGATCGCTTACCAATCTCTTACCAAGCACTTAGTCATTTGTCCTTACAGGGCCACAGCCCCTCCTGTATATAAACCAGCAGCCAAAGGCTGCAAGGAAGTGTCTGCTTCCCCCTCAATAAAGCGACCACATTCACTCTCCCCCTCTGTCTATAAGCTCTATCTCTGTCTTTGGACTTGTAGGTCACTCAGTGCTGGCCTAAAGCTCCACTATTGTTGTTTGTCAGATATATATTGTATCTGATCAGTTCTCTAGGCTGAAGCGCAGTCTAGCATCTCTGTCCACTCTATCCCATCACTCTCCATTGCATTCTTGAAGCAGGAACTGTCCCCTTGCTTCCCTGTTGCTCTGTCACTGCTGTTACACCCCTCTTGTCAATTCATCATCGCTCTTCAATCCCAGGACTCTTCCTAACCACTGTGGTAGGCTGAAGAGGAGTCAATACCATCCCCAGTCGCATCTATTCCCCATCAGAAGCCCTTCTCTTCCCTCCTGCACCTTGCCTGAAGGTGTGCAGCACATTCCCCTGTGGAGATTAAATACCAGAACCACAAAGGAAGACCACCACTTGCTTTTTGTTGTCATTTGGTGTTGGTTGTTGGTTGTTCTGACCTCTTCCCTCACTTAGGCGCACAATGGACAGTGATCGGAAAGGGATCTGTGGATCTGCTGATTTGGATCTAGCTTTTCTAATATGGACTTGAAGATCAGGCACCAATGCAAAATCCCATATATGGTGGCCACTAATGCATTAGATCCAAAGTTAAAGTCCGGAAATAGCATCTTAGCTGCCAAACAACATAGCTGGCCCCAGAAGTAGCTAGCTCACCAATGGATTTTCCAAAAGAAGGTAGCAGGGAGGAATTGAAGACTAATTGACATGGGAGAAACACCAGCTTGGGACTCCTTCAACAAAGTGTCTGGGACCTTTCCAGTGCAGTACCACCCACAGAATATCCAAGTCTACTCAACATACAGCATGGCTCGCAATTGTTCCTCTAGCAGATCCTCTATTGAGGATCCTGATATACAAGATGAGCAAGACCATTCTTCTGACTTGTCGGGCCCAGAGGCACCACAAAATGTGGTAAAAACCAAACTCTGGGATGATGAGGTCGAGGTCCTTGAGGAAGCCTTGGAAGACTGGAAGGCAGCTGACAGCAACCAAAGGAAAGTTATGAAGAATGCCATGAAGGCAAAAATCAAACAGCTCCCTGCCAATAGCACACTCAAAGGACATAAATGGGAGAAGAAAAAAAAAGTGTGCCCCATTTCCATAACTTCACATGGACTACTGATGCATCACCAATATCAGGCAATTAAAAATTGGTTGTATAACCACAGCTGAGCCTGTGCCCAAAAGGCCCTAGTAAAGTACGGACGTAGGTGGACTGCCAGATCAGTCATAATGAAGTTGAAGAAAAAAGAAATTGAAGCCAAATTAGAACAGGCTGGAATTGCCCAAGGCAGCTCAACCATAATTAAAGGCTACCAAAAGGCAGTAGGTGTCAAGACCGGTTCTCCTCGACGATCTTACTAGGAGGTCCAGAGGTGCAGGGAACTAATGAGGAGGTAAGTCCAGACACTAGTAGGTGCTAGTTAGTGTGGAGAGTCAAGTCCGGGTCAAACGAACGAAGTCCGGGCACTAGAGAAGCACAGGGAGTAAGTCTGGGTTTTTGCGGAGTAAGTCCGGACCGCGGGAAAGTGGTCCGGAGTTGAGCGCAGCTTGTCCGGAGCGAAGGACATCCCAGAGGTGGGATAAGTCCTGAGAGGTCTAGCGTCGAGTCTGGGACAGAGGTGGCTTTTGCCCTCGTGCAAGTAGGAGACTTGCTAGGATCGGACATAGGACCAAGGGGACGAGATAGGACGGAGGCCGGAGTTGGCCGGAGTTCAGGAGAACAAGATGGGATTAGGAGAGCATGGTGGGTAGTACAGAGTGGGGAGTATCTTAGTCGAGATTTGATCTAAGGAAACTACTAGGCCGGAGTATAGTAGTTTATATAGTAAATGAGAACTAGGGTGAGTATATACGGTGACAAGTAAACACCTTAGTTGGGACAAGGGACAGAGCAGAAACGGACAGGAAAATAAAGCAGGTACAGGAAAATAAACCGGAGCGGGAGCAGACACGGGGAACTAAAGATACAGGGACGACAGAGGAAAAGCAGGGACAGTGAAGTAAAGGGAACTAGGTCGGAAGAGGACAGGTAAGGGTTGGAGGTGGACTTAACTAATGTTAAGTCCGGAGCGATGTCCAGGACTGGAGGAAGTGGGACCGGAGGAAGTGCATGACCGGAGGGAGTGCACAGGTGGAGGAAGGGCGGAGTAGCCGGAGGAAGGTCCGGAGTTGGACATGGAAATGTCCTAAGCCTTTGGTGGACCTGACAGAGGAAGTGGAGCAGGAGCAGGAGCAGAACTGA
>Ga0307518_10001066_pt1 | contig 20538 bp, 33 predicted proteins | sample 25_EM_MG_FD_203889 | JGI IMG/M metagenome (GOLD analysis project Ga0307518, IMG submission 203889) | Populus trichocarpa ectomycorrhiza microbial communities from riparian zone in the Pacific Northwest, United States - 25_EM | ecosystem: Host-associated > Plants > Roots > Unclassified | place...
TAATTGTTCACATAAGTAAATATTTTGGTGAAGATTCTGAGGTACATCTAAATATAAAATTATACAAAACAGATAATTGTATATCAGAACATAATATTCTGCATTTGGCTTCGGAATTAACTTCTGCAGATGTCAAAATATTGAAATTTCCCATGTGCTACTCCTGACTGTCACGCCGGGCATTGCTGTCCTTGAAGACACATTAACGGCACTGATTCTTGCGTACTATCTGCATGAAAAACGTACACAAAGGTGATGTCATCTTGAGGTCTGAATATGGCATAGACCTCTCATGACCGTGTGGCAGGTCTACCCAATTGATTACTCGATTACTGACATATGTTGTTGGGACTGGCGCGCTTACAAGGTTTTTACGACTCTTCGTTACGATTGCCATCGATCTGACATTCGGAACCCAGCATGATCGCAGCAATGGGGCTCATTTCTGTAAGTTTGAATGCTGCTAGTGACTGATAGACTGAATTGGGACATCTGGCGTAGATCTTGGCCTCCCCAAACACTCTGCTATTTGTTCCATTCTCATTGGTACTGGTGAGACGTAAGTTTGAAACGTGTTTTGACACATACTACAAGGTTCACTTACGATATTGTAGTATACGCCAACTTGGCACTGCTGTCATAAGCCTACCCCAAAATTTCTGCAGCAAGTGCTATCGTTGACATGTGTTTGTATACCCTCAATCTACGACAGTATCAGAGGAAAGTTCATCAGGAAGAAGTACTCCCACTTAACAATAGCAAAACTTTGTCCACAACATGTCATTGAATAACTTGTTATCCTAGTGTTCCTTTCCCGTTCACCATGTATTATCAGATATATCGTTTGGACGTGGCGTTCTTCCACCTGCACATATACCTAGCCAAAGATTATTTTTGTATACACAAGACATCCGGAATGCATGTGCTTCCCTTTCATCATCAGCTCTGGGGATGTTTCAGTTCTGACATGCTATGATTTATGTCATGGGTAGGTACACCCACACAATTGTAAACGCGACCCCATAATGGCCAGGGCCTCTCCTTAATTGGACTGGGGAGACGAACATGATTGCAAGTATAACCATTGAGCGAATACACCATAGAACCCTATTAAGGCTCGGGATATAAGAAAACACAGGGGTTGACATAGTCATTCGGCTAGAATAAAATCAAGTGTGTTCTGAAACATTTATGGCCATCTAGTAGGGCTTCTAGGGGAGTTTGAAATCTAAAGCTTCCTGTCCGCTGGGATTAAGTTCCATGTGACCGACTTGCATGACCTGGGGCACGTCTTGCAAATGATGGAAGACACATTCGATAAGACCAGTAAATAGATATGTGGTGCCAATCGGTAGTTGTATCCGAGCAAGTGTCGGACTGTTGGAGGATGGAAAGTATGGAAAGCCGGACACTCGCGCTCCGGAATTCTGTCGGCTGAACAGCGGCTTGCAGTTGTGCGGCGTGCAAACCCATTTTTGGACCGAAGTTTTTCAAAAGGACATCTGACACCTCCATCGTACATCACGCCGTCGTACAGTAGGATGTCACGCCCGTCGTACAGTAGAAAGTCACATCGTCCGTACATCACACCGTTGTACAGTAGGACGTCACATTGTCGTACAGTAGAAAGTCACGTTGTCCGTACATCACACCGTCATACAGCGGAAAGTCACGTTGTCCGTACATCACACCGTCATACAGTAGGACATCACGCTGTCGTACAGTAGAAATTCACGTCATCTGTACCTCACACTGTCATACAGTAGGGCATCATTACATCACGTCGTCGTGCAGTTGAAACTCACACCGTCATGCAATAGAAACTCACACTGTTGTGCAGTAGTATATCTCGCCATTGTACAGTAGTACATCTCGCCATAATATAAGTAGGCAGTAAACTAGATATTTGACAACTCCCATAAAAACAAGCCCTCCGCCATGGGAAGGCCATGACATGCAAGGGCGAGCGCGAAGTCCTGAGCAGTGTGTGAGTTACGATGCGCCTCTACAACAACCGCTATAGAGCCTTCGATGTATCCATGTGCTATTAAATATTTCCGGCCATAAATCCCCAGTTGGTCACAGAAGAGGAGTGTGCCCACATTCGAAGGGTAGTAACGACTTTCGACTACACCATGCAAGTTCCGAATATGGGTGTGTATAATTGGTGAAGGTGAAATTAGGCTTTGAGTTGCTAGCGGAGTGCAGGGCCTTGCTGAAGATCCACTTGCGTTCGTCGTCCATTGACTCATCGAGTTGGTTTGAGTTGCTGGTGGAGCGCTTGGCCTTGCTGAAGATGCGCTTGTGTTCAAAGGTGGGAGATTCCGACTGGACAAAGACATAGCAGCGAAACTGGCAGTTGGAACAGTAGATTCCCTGTGAACTTCACTTTCCACAATGTGATCTGGAATGTCCAGCAGAGGTTCCTGCAGGGACAATCAGTGTATTGTCGTCACACTTGAGAGCACTCACCAGAAGCTCCTCCACTCCCTTCGCAATCATATAGGCAAGTGCCTGCCAGAAAGTGGGCACTCCTTTCCACAGCGGATACGTGTAACTGCCGAGCAAGCGTAAGGCTGATTGCCTGTGAAAGCATCAATACAAAATTAGCGTGGCTTGGTTGTATATCGCACCTTGTCCGATGGATGCCCACACGTTGACCAACCACGACAGGGAAAAAGTTTTCGCTGTGCTTGTTGAATATCTTCCGCACTTTTTCGGACTTGCCGAACAATGACAGAAGGTCTCGAGTCAGCGGATTGCGAGGTGCCTGATCCAAGATTGGCTGTAGCTGAGCTATTACTATCCTGGCCTCAGCCAACAACCAACACTGGATAGCGATGGGAAGTGGTGGAGAGGAATGTCCACAGTGGAGATTAGGGCTATGTGCGATCTCAGTATAGACAGTGATGACATATATCAACACGAGTTTACTTACCAGGCACTATATATTCCAGGTTGATCACCGCCGATGACCACCCAGTGCTCTTTATTTTCTGTAGCTGGTGGCCTATCCATCACTCCTGACTTGCAGTCCTCCCCCCATTCTCACTTTATAGTCGAGTAAAGTGCATGGCATTGTCCACTTCTTAGCTAGTACAAAGAATATCGTACACTGATTCTCTATTCACGGAAGTCCAACGCTACCAAAATTGGGCAAGAAGCAAGTGCGAGAGTTCAAGATGTGCCAAGAGGAGGTCAAGAAAGACTGCTGTGTACGTGCGGTGAGACAGGATCTGAGAGCAGGGATTGAGAAAGGCCAAGAAGCGTCCAAGTAAGTCAACAAGCCACGAGATGGCTGATGGGGATATGGGGATATGGGGATAGATGTCAGACCGCTGGCGACTCCATCCTGGGCATGGCCCTAGTCGGCTCATTTATGGTGCTGGCCCCAAACCTCTTAAGGCCAAACCCAGGCCATTCGCAGAAGTGATTGCATCTGTGTCGTGTTTCAAATAGACGGACAGTGTTCTCCATGTTCCCCTCACTAAAAATGTCTTGGCCCTCCCCAACCAAGCTATCAACGTTATCAGAGATACCAAACTGAGCCGTACAGAAGAACAACTTACGGGTCGGTTAAAATCTGCGGGTCTGTGAGAAGGGTCGTACTCCCTGTAAAGGAGGTTAGAAAGAATAGAAAGCAAGACGTAGACAGCTGCCACTTGACTTGCCCTGATAGTCGGATATAAATACAAGCTTGCCGGTTTGGGTATACTGGACGTGTTGCGTAAACGCCAGAAATTGGGCAATGTCGTATCCCACCTCATCCTCATCGAGTGTAGGCCCACAGTCCATGTTGTGAATAAACTTCGTAAAAACTGCGCTACCACCATCGATTTTCTCTTCGAGTAGGTACACACCGCACAATGTGCCGGATGACTTGCCCTTCACAGGTTCCTTACTGGTCTGAGAATGGGCCAAGGCCAAACCAGCCTCCACAAAGCGTAGACAAGGAATGTCGAATGGAGGAGGCTCGTGAGCATCAGCAATAGCACGATCGATGAAGTCGTATGTCAACAACAGAAGCGCTTTCGCCCAGTATAGCGTGTTTGCTTCACAATGAAGCTTCGAAAGTTCATCTGCCAATACAAAGCGGGAAATCCGGCGCTTTTCAGGTGCTGGAGGAGGGGCGGCAACCACGCGACCAGACTGAGAGCCAGCCTTGGGAGGCTTCGGTTGAGGCGTGAAAAAGGGGCGCTTGACGACCACGTCCTGGTGGGCCTTCGATCCCAGGCCAGACATGGATGGTGGGGTGAGCATCAGCAAACCAGATTGTGCTGTCTTGAATCCGCCGATACCAATCAAAGAACCAGGAGACTGATCCACCCTCAGCCTGCCAGGATAGGACTCTGATCGTTCCAGATCAAAGGATCGGTACCGGCGATTCTCCAGGATCTCCAAGAGCAGTTGTGTAGGGATAGGGTGGAATTGAATGCTCTGGAATGACTCCATTAAGACTACAAATACATGTGAGTATCTAAATGGCGTTATAGAGTTAAAATCTTCACCTTTGTCAATGTCGAGCTCCGATGTGCCTCCAAATCTGAGGGCTTCTTTGAGTAAATTTGTACGGCCATGTGATGAGAAGGGCGCTATGGCCGGGATCTTCCTAGGGGGTGACCTGGCGGCAGGAGGAGGGCTTACAATGGCGCGTTTGATGGTCATTGGGTTGGCATCAGTGGAGTTGGGAGGGGCCATTTTACGAGAGGATGACACAAGGTCATACGCACTGGTTGCTGTACGCAAAAACAGACCCGCCTCCCTTTGGGCAGGCTGGGCAGGCCCGGCAGCTATTGAGTATGATCAGTTTGATCTAATCTGCAGTCAACTAGTAAGTGGCTTACCTTTGTTGGGTTGCACCAAAGGTACACCTATCCGCGTAGGCATAACTGTGGATTGGGCATAGCGCTGCTGGAAAGGGCGAGTAGCCAAGCTATCAGAGGACACTGAGCCTTGGTCGACACTTGGGCGGAATGGCAAGTCGCGTTCGTTTGAAGTCGAAGGTGCCGCATTTGAATCACCAGCTGGAGGAGTCCCTGGATCGATGAATGCCTCGTATTCGGCCCACTGTGCAGCAGGGACGACCACAAATAACGCAAACTGCTTGGGCTTAAATGTGTAGATGTTTGAATTCTTTCGGGCGGGCTGGAGACACTGAGAATAAAAATAGGGCAATGGAGCACGATGGGCACCAAGGTCCACCCATTCTGTATCTCGCACGACGAACTCGTTCATGCGCCAAGGGAATGAGGGGCAAAACATCCGGATTTTCGGGATAATTGTCTCGAAGGCAATGGTGACGAGGCCATCAGCAGTTATGAGGGCATCGATATCCTTTTTCCCCTCACATATATTCTGTACGCTACCATCAGTGTCCTGAATCAAATTGAAATTATAAGACTCACGCCAAATATCATGCTCTGGTTGCAGGCACGCTTGGTGTTAGTAGTTTCATAGTGTGCCGCTATTTTGAGTGATATCATCTCTGCTGGTGGGGCAGTGAAGGATCTTTTGGCCCATCGCTCGAGCTCCTGGTTGTAGCGGGCATGCTGCGTGGTGTATCCCGATCGGGGTGGTAGTGATGGGGATGCTATGTTGCCAGCGCGCGGAGCCACAGTGGCGTGCCCTACCTGAGGTCGAGATCCTGGGTGTGAAGGAGCGTGAGCAGAGCGGGGTGGCGGTGGGGGGTCTGCATGCCATGCAGATGGAACCATCACATCTGGACCACGAGGGATAGCCATTACCCGTGGTGGGTTGATGGTAGCTACACACCAGCTCATCAGCCAATCTCATACAGTGAACATTGATGGAACTAACCCCCACGCTGTGCAGCATTCACAGACTGCTGGATTTGGCGAGGGTCGGGATGAGTGTAACTAGTCGCCTCACGAGGCTGTGAGGCCTGGACTTGGTCTGAAGCCGAAGCCACAAACACCATTAATAGATGAGGTTAACTTTCGTAATGTAGAACACACCGGTACGGCGAACTGTAGTTGAGGGCTTCCGAAGGTAATGCTGATTACAGTTACCGCAAACCACGCGACCACGTTGCCCAGGCTCGATGGTAGCGATATAAAATTCAGGTTCCCCTTGACGTATCAATGCCTTGCATTTTGGGCGTTCACAATAGTGATCCTTCTTGGCAAACACATCTTCTGTGAACTGGGTCGAGACCTCTGGCTGGGTGGACATAAGGGAGATAATCCTGGTATGACAGCAGGCAATGAAATGTCTGCGGGACCGATGGCCTTTAAAACCATCAGCACACTTCTCCGTCACGAGTCCCCAAACAATCAATAAGTTCTGGCAGATGCTGATACCTTGATCCTCTGCATTGTGTGCAAGCAAACCCGCGCTTCCCCTGAGGCTTGAAGGCTGCATCTGAATGATGTGCATTGTTGTCGACCGCCCATCATTAGGTGAGGAGTGCAGAAGCAGTAATAGTAATGCCTATCATAGGCGGGACGTGACATTAGCTTTCTGGGAGAAGTTCAGCATGCGGCTTACTTACCCATGGATGGCCCATGGATGACTGACACATGGCGGGATCAAATGAAATTGGGCGGAGATATGTCTGCACGCTGGGCCAAGAGATGCTTGGTGAGTTGCACAAAACCTCAAAAGGGTAGACATTTTTCTTACCAGAGAGCGGAGATTGTGTAGGAAGTACATGTCTGGGCCAAGAAGAGATGGCCAGACAGCACGACCTGGGATGCTATCTAGCTGGTGAGTTGCACACGACCTCAAAAGGATAGCGACTGTTTCTTACCAGAGAGCGGCGATTGTGTAGGAAGTGGAGGTTGAGTGCGATTTGATGGATGTTGGAAGGCAAGAATAGGCGACGCAGGACTTCGTGGTCTCCTCATGTCCTCAACATGAGGTGAGAAGCAACTAGGACATGGAGTCCAAATTTATTGACACCGAGTCGAGGCCAGTGACTCGACTGCCATCACCAGCCATCTCCTTCGTACTAGCATCCATGTTATAAGCCCAGGATGGGCCTTGCTTTTGTGACACTTTTCTTGTGTCCCTTGCCTTCAATGCCTAATCAAAACAAGCCCACACGTTAGTAAAGATGTCTCCATGATCACTCATGCTAGTTGACTCAAACCTCCGTTTTCCTAGCGCCTCTGGAGGATATGAAACCACTCATCATGCGCTTATGGAGGGCACGATTTACTGACAAACGAATTGTAGAAGAACTTTGTAAACATATTGATACCAATCAGTATGGTATTGGGTACGTGTGACTAGCCTTAATGAAATTGTCGCATATATCGCTACTGATCCATCATCTTTTCTATAGCCTCACAAAGTTTATCGAGATACACAAGCAGATGGGCTTGATTTGAACCCGTCAGCAAGGCCATACTCCAGAGTCGATCCAGGATGCCATGCAAGAATTGCGAGCGGTGTACCCGAATGCGGGTGCTCGTGAAATGATAAGTCTTCTGTTCCATGAGATGAATATGTGTGTGTCACGGTCAGTATGCATATCAGTTGGTCAGGACTATGTGGATGGCCTAACCTTGCATGTACAGAAGCGTCATACAAGACTACTTTACTACTTATGAACCACATCTTATTTGCCAGTGCAAGGCACGGCGGCTCCAGCGCCGCCGTTTTTGGGCAGCCGGCGTCAACGATATCTGGGCCGTCGACCAGCACGACAAGTGGCTTCGGTTCGGCCTCGCCCTCCATACAGGCATAGAGCCGTTTTCTGGGAGGATCCTTTGGATCCGTGTCTGGCATTCCAACCGTCACTCGCAGCTTATTCTGTCTTATTATCTCGACGTGGTAGATCAACTCGGCTGTAAGTATGTGTTGTCCCTCGTTAATATCTACTGACAAGTTACATTCCCAGTCGTTCCGCTCGTGTCCCAGAGTGACCCTGGGACCGAAAATTTTGGTATTGCAAATGCTCAGACGATGCTGCGCCAATGGCATGACCCGGCACCAGCAGGGACACTGCAACATCGATGGATGCAATCCAAGAAGAACATCAAACCTGAAATAATGTGGTCTCAACTACGCCAACGATTCACCCCTGGGTTTGAAGCTCTACTGGAAGAGGGTGTCCAACGCGGTTGGTATGACATGAATAATATCTTGCAGCTGTAAGTCCACATCTTGTATGCCTTCGAGACGCTGATGAGGTCAACTTGCCAGCATGATTTTCCGATGGATTTTTATACCTTGGCTCCAGTGCGAGCTGGATCGCTATCGTGATCGTGTCAATCACACTGCGAAACGTCGTGACCGTAATAAGGTATGTTTCTTTGTAACCTGCTAGCAAGTTGACTAACGTTGCATGGAGGTTCTACCCCATGGCATAGCCGAACTAATTTTTGACACTCCCCAAGACTACGGTGCGTTACAATTGAAGGTCAGTTGGAACTCACAAATGCGGTCATTTTCTGATGAGACAATAGATTATGGTCGACAAAGCTGCCATGGTGCATGTCCACCAGCTATACATTGACCCAGACCATGCCGTATTTGACTTGGTGCCAGGTCCTTTGAATGTGCATCTGGAGGAGTGTTACAATGAGCTGGGACGTCCAGCTGTCACTCGTCGGACGGTTTGGGCTGTCTACCTTGACCTCCTTCATTTAGTTCAGGACCACGCTGCTAGGTTACCTCCCCTCCCTACATACGCGACAATTGAACAAGCTGAATCAGCCGGATCACTCCCATTACTCGACGGCCAACGTGATCTTCCATTCAACGAAGAGGGTGACCACTATTACATGGGTGGAGTTGGGGGAGGGCTCGGTCTTGGTGAGTTCAGTGCTGACTTAACAAAGGATGAGACTTATGTTCCAGATGCTGACCATGTGCAACGCCTGAACGAGTTGGACGCCGAAGACGAACCCGACATTATTGAGGGCGGGCCAGACATTGTCATTTCTGATTTTTCTGATGATGAAGGGGATGAAGAGTTAGATGACTGGTCTTGAGGCGCATGTGGACTACTCTCGATGTGTACTACATATTTGTGTGTGAAGTCCTTACTGGCAATGTGAACCTATGATATGGTATGACAACGCCCTACTGTACAACGGTGTGATGTACAGACGATCTGACTTTCAACTGCACGACGGCGTGATGTAATGACGTCCTACTGTATGACGGTGTGAGGTACGGATGACGTGACTTTCAACTGCACAACGGCGTGACGTCCTACTGTACGACGGTGTGATTTACAGACGACGTGATTTTCTACTAGCGTGACGTCCTACAGTACGACGGTGTGATGTACGGACGATGTGACTTTCTACTGTACGACGGGCGTGACGTCCTACTTTACGACGGCGTGATGTACGACCGAGGTGTCAGGTGTCCTTTTGAAAAACTTCGGTCCAAAAATGTGTTTGCACGCCGCACAACTGCAAGCCGCCGTTCGGCCGACGGAATTCCGGAGCGCGAGTGTCCGGCTTTCCATAGGAAAGCGACCTTTCCTTTTTAGGATATGGGCCAATGAGGGCTTGGCGCGGATTTTTGTTTCGGCCTCTCGACGATGCGAACGTTTACTCACAAGCATTCGCGATCTCTTGGGAACAACCCGGTTCTACCCTTCAAACACTCCGACTTGCGGCCACCACCAAGGCAGTACTACACGAAACGCTGTTGTCGGGTCATATTGATCCTTGTGGTCATTTCATGGGTGCTCGTTCTACTTTACCCCCGTCAACCACCCACGCAAGATTGGACGCAGCTGAGCGAAGCCGAAGACAATAGTACAACCAGAGTACCTCCGCTCTACGAATCCTATCACGACTATGAACGACATCTACCACAACATAACCTTTCATTACCCTTCCCCGAGGGTAGGGATGCTAAATTTTTCTGGGCAGCCAATCATGTCCATGGCGCGTAATTCTTGATGTATCTCTTGCATAATTGGTTGACAGTCTGACAGGCTCTGGGTGGGGGAATGTTATGCAGGAACTCCTTATGAATGCGCTCCTCTCACACACGGTGAACCGAGCGTACGCTTGACTTGTTCAGCTTTTTATGACAGGGATATGAACTCAAATGGACCTTATTCTAGGTTTGTCTTTGACAACTATACATGGAATCCAGATGGTCCTGATTATTCCGACTACAATGGAAAGTTGATTCCCTCCCGAATCCCCCTTTCCGCCATCATGAGTGGTAAGATTAATGTATCGGTACACGCCCTCGAATTTGTCTTATGGTATGATACAGGACCTGTCATCGGTGCTTCATGGCCGCGCGGGGACCCAACGCCACGTTCTGTCACTCGCGAATACTTCAAACAAGTATGCCCAAAGCCTTTGTTTATGCATACTGCCGAAATCAACGAGGATTTGAGATTCGACTCCGAGGTACCAGCATCTGTCATTTTTGATAAATGGGTGGACAAACTCAACTCTATCAACAACCCCTGTGTTGAAATCACGCGTGATTCATACCAGCTATTCGAGATATGGTGCGTTCCATCTGGGTTACATTCTGTGAGCATTTTCTTACGATCTTGTGTGCTCAGGTTGTTCGGGTCGAAGCGTATCTTGTCAATGTGGCCTCGATTGTCCAAATCTCCTGTCCTACGTGATTTTTCGTGGTCTCCGCTCATCCTTCGGACCTTCGCTCAGAACGCCCATCTATTTAGTGCAAACCAAGCAGCCTTCCGCTTCCTGCCATCCTACTTTCGTCCATCTAGCATGTCCTCTATCGTGCCGTCGGAGTTGCATAACGTCGAACCGCTTTTGAAACCAGAGAAGACGGATCCGATACCCGGGCTACTTGTCTTGCATATCCGAAGAGGCGACTTTGATGCCCATTGTGCACATCTTGCCAAATGGTCCTCCGACTGGAATGGTTTCAACAAGTTTTCTGCGCTTCCGGACAAATTCAGACCACCCACACCCATCGGGTGGGGAGAGACAACTGAGGAGAACGTGCAGATGTACATGAAGCGGTGTTTCCCCACAACCGATCAGATTGCGCGCAAAGTCCGAGAGGTCCTTGCTGACCAACAGAAGGTACACGGCAACAAGAAGGAATTAAAGAGGGTGTATGTCATGACCAATGGGAATAAGGAATGGTTGGGAGAACTCGAGGAGGCGTTGATGGAAGTAAAACAATGGGATGCGGTGATAACAAGTAGAGATATCTACTTGAGTTGGGAAGCCAAACCTGTTGCGCAAGCTGTGGATATGCTCGTTGGGCAGCGGGCCCAAGTGTTCATTGGTAATGGGGTATGTTCCAGTTTTGTCGTTTACTTTGACGTGCTGATCCATCTCGTTTCAGTTCTCGAGCTTAACATCGAACATCGTCATGCTTCGGATGCTGAAGGAACTTCCTCCTGATGATACGAGGTTCTTGTAGTATGACAACGCGAAGCAGCCCAAAGTCATGGGGCTTCAGCGTCCCTTGAATTCAGGTACAGGCCACCCAGAGTTGTTGCCAGTAATGCCTTATGAAGCTCAACGTACTACCCCTACACTCTATACCCATACTTTAGTAACCATCCTATACGAGCCACTGGCCAACGCGGCATTTCATTTCAGTACATTGATCTGTTTATCTCATTGTCGGACACTTTACTGGATCCTCATATTCGTACAGCACGGAACGCCGTATGTCTATTCGACTGTAACACGGAACCCGTTTTGGATTAAGCCGGCCACCAGCCCAATTTGATCATCCGCCTCCTTCAGGATATAGAAACTAGCCGGTGAGGCGATGAGTGGTGCAAAGGAAGCGTGGGTGACGACCGCCTTTAAACAACGAATGCCGCTGGATAACCATCATATAATAGCTAACAACTCCGGACTCGGGAAGTGCCGACTGCGTCGGCGCAGACCTTGCTTGATACTTGCAGGACACATGCAATAGTACATAGGTGGACGAACAAGCACTTAGGATAATGGTCGCATCAATCAACGCCACCCATTACTGTGGTATCCCCACTCTTCGTCGCCATCATGCCTCATCGCCGTTGTCGTATCGCCGTGGCATTGGCCATGCACGTCACTTTGTCGTACCCAATGTAGATAGATTCATACTCTGTATCACATTGTCACACCATGTCTGTATTCCACTGTTGTACTGTAGTTAAAATGTATAATCATATTGCAATGATAACTAGTACAATGTAACCTATGTGATGAAGTTAATGGTCGTGTCACCAATGCCATCTGTTGATGGCATCGTCGCGGTCCGGCTCAGTATTGTGGTTGTTGTTGTGGTCGTGGTCAAAGTCATGGGGGTCATGGTCAGATAGTACATGGAATAATCTAAGTAATGTTGGTCTGGGCATTGAGTTGGTGGAAGCCACCATCTCCGTCGTCGCGACGTTGTGGCACTGGCCATCTGCGTCATGTCGTCGTCTTCGCCGTGCGTACGGAGTCATCGTTGTCGTCACCTTTTCTGTGCTGGAACGGGGTCGTCGTCTTCGCCGTGCGCACGGAGACGGCATCATGGTTGTCGTCATCTTTTCCGTGCTGGCACGGGGTCGTCGTCCTCACCGTGCACATGGAGACGACGACGCCGCCATCGTCGTCGTCAATGACGTGCTGGCACGGGGTCATCGTCTTTGCCGTGCGCACAGAGACGACGACGACAACGTCATCACCTTTGTCGTGCCGCCCATCTTCGCTGTCACGCGCCGTCGTCGTCGTCTTCACCATGGCATTGGCCATGGTCGTGGCATCGACGTTGTCACCTCCGCCGTGCTGGCACAGAGTTGACGTCGTCATCGTCGTCTTCGCCGTGGCATTGGCCATGGGCGTCGTAGCGTTGACGTCATCACTTCCGCCGTGCTGGCACGGAGTTGTCGCCGTCGCCGTCGTCTTCACCATGCCAATGGCCATGGGCGTCATGTCGTCGTCGACGCTGCTGCTGGAGGTGGTGGTCGGTGTGATCGCGTTGGTGGCCCGTCGTGGCTATCGTCGTCGCGCTGGTGGTCGACGACGTATGGTGGTGGTGGCAATCGTTGTTGTTGTTGTTGTGGCGCTGTGGCACCAGCCATCTGCATCGTGTCGTTGTCATCACCGTCATCCGTGTCCGGTGGTGGTGGTGGCTGGTGACATCGAAACAGATGGTGGCAGTGGTGGAGGCAGCAAAACGGCTGCTGGTAATGTCGAAACGGATGGTGGTGGTGGCACACCGTGGCAGCAAGATGGGGCGGTGTTGACTGGCTGTACTACATGGTGTCGTCAAGATGGTAGTAATAATGGTCAATTATTGGGATGGAAAATAGAAAAGACTCACTTGGGGCTCGTCAAACTGACCGGATCGTGGTAGAGAGTGGTCGTCGACCATTACAGTGGTTGGGCAGTGTGGTGCATGCTGTGCAAGGTAGTCGGGCCTAACAGGAGAGCACCCGTGGGTATATCTGTCACGGGTATGGATACGGGTCAGCCTGCCGGTACCCATGCAGTTCCCTAGTGCTGGGGTAATTGGGTCATCAACACCGATGCGCAGTGGTGGTGGTGGTGGCCAGTCGGACTAGGGTAGTTGGGCTGTTGACGTCAACGTGCGGTAGCAATGGTTGTGATTGTCCGACATGTGGCAGGTGGTGGTCATGGTCGTGCTAGAGTCATTGGGCTGCTGATGTCAATGGTTGTGGTTGTGGTGTTTGTCCTCATGGGCCCCTGGGGTGGTTGGGCCATGACATTGATGGCTGTGGTGGTGTTGGCTGGCTGTCATCGCTGCCGCCACCACCGCCATCATCATGTGGGTGGTGGTTGTGGTGGCCAGTGGCAGGGATGAATGGCTGCTGTTGTTGAGTTACTGTAATAAACAAAATAGAAAAGAACAGAAAATACCAGCGGGGGTGATGGGTATGCAGTAGATTGGAAGCTCTGAATACGAATATGAAGAAACAATATGGCACATGGAAGGGATGAGACGGGATTTCGCAGCGAGAGGGAGCACTGAAACAAGACGGGCGCAGGTAGTAGTTCTATTGGTAGTTCTATTAGCAATACTAGATAAGTCCCTACTGGTTTTTGTCACTATTGTGAAATGTTTATGCTCTGTTGTCCAGGTAAGCTAGGCACGGCAAGAAATGGGGGTGCGAGAGACCTTGACAAGCAAGGTGATGTCTGCAGATTGGAGGGTCATGAGCTACTAGTGCGACATGAAGTGTTGGCGTCTGTATCAAAGATCCATAACATATCGAGAGACAAGAAATATTGGGATGACGAGGGGAGATATTCAAGTGATCCAAGTTGTGCTATTGTTAGGAGTAATGCCATGATCAGAAAGTGGAAGTACCACTTCCTGAAGAACATTCCTATGATACTGTCGTAGATTGAGTCTACAGAGGTTACATCAGGAAAATGGGGAGGTGCTGGCATGACCAGCCAGATATTACAAGTAGATACCAACATGATTGAAACAAATAATTACTTAGCAACCATTATCCTTTGCTGATCAGACTGGTATCATAATGTTGCATGTCTGATCCCCTACTGTCAGAAAGATAGCTCAATGATGAGGGCATATAATCACGGACAGATTTTTTGTGGGTTTATAAGCCACTATCATCTGGCTTGCAGCCTGACATGCACTGGTGGTGCATGTGTAATAATTCCATTGCTCTGAACAGGGAATCCCTAGGAATATCATTGTGACATTCAATGGTAACTCCATGATATTCACTGACCAGAGGGTTTATAAGCCATTATCCTCTAGCTCACAGTCAGACATCCACTGATAATGTGAGTGCAATAATTTTATTGCTCTGAACGAGAAATATCTAATGATGTCACTCTTATTTTCTTGTAATTCAATGACATTTACTGACAAGGCAAGTGTCATCCTGATAACCATGTATAATGTGAGTACAATAACTTCATCATTCTGGACAAGAAATATCTGAGGTGTCACTCTGTCACTCCATGTTAATTCAATGGTATTCACTGACCAGACAGTTGTTGTCCTGATGTCTGTTGATAATATGAGTACAATAATTTTATTATTCTGAACAAGAAATACCTAATGATGTCACTCTGTTATTTTCTGGTAGTTCAATGATATTTACTGACCAGGTAAGTGTCATCCTGATAACCATTGATAATGTGAGCACAATAATTTTATCATTCTGAACAAGAAATATCTAAAGGTGTCACTCTGTCATTCTCTGGTAATGCAATGGTATTCACTGATCAGACAGTTGTTGTCCTACCATCAAATAATAATGTGAATATGATAATGTCATCATTCTGAACAGAAATATCCAAGGATGCCACTCTGTCGTTATGTCCCTACAATTACTAGTGAACTGGCCAGTGGCTATCAGGAATTTGACTTAGTACAAACAAGGTCAATTAAGTAAACTCTCTGACAAGCCAATTAAGTGTGAAGCAAGCCCACTTGTTTCCTTTTCTGTAGCCTATCTTGAGCTTATTTCATTTGTCTCAGAAAAAGCAAATAAAGCAGAAAAATTTACATCAAATTCAAATTGCACCATTCTGATTCACAAACACACAACAGTGGAATAAGGAGAATGGGCGAACAAAGCACCTAAACTCGGCCAAATTTGCTCCTCCTCCACTCCCTGTCCCATTCTCACTCCCTGTCCTTCTCCATGTCACGATCCCAATCATGGACTCTCCCTTATTACTACCCAGTCCTTGTCACAATGTCTCTCCTGATCACACTCCTGTGACATGCGTGGTTGCTGTCAACAAGACAGTATGATCTTATCTTATCTAATCTTGGAGGTTTCCAGAGATCACAGTTACATGTGATTTGGAGTAGTGTCAACTGGAATACCGGTAGATCACATGACCGGCTCCACAAGATAGCTGGAACTATCACAAGCAAGGCATGTTTCCAGATAACTACATATATGGAAAGTGCACCTACTACATATGGGAATATGGTGAAATAGGTGAGAATAATACTTATCTATGCACAGACCATGCACCACAGGTATATATACCCTGTAGGATATCCCATGTAAAGTAACGAACTCAGTGTCTAACACCTAGTTCAATACAGTCTCAACTGTTCTCTCATTACTCGCTACTCAACAACACTCAGCTTCAAGAACCAGCTACTAGCTATCAAAGGTACACTTGCATCCCTCCACTGCTGTTGCCCCAGTTTTGTTGCTACAGGTTATGAGCCCTGTTTAAGGCCATAGCAGATCACACATGGCAGTACTGTCTATGTCACTGTCTTCTGTTATGAATCTTGAACAGCTTGTAGCTGAAGTTCTTCACGAGTTACCATTTGCTTTTGCCATGTTATCTCTTACGATATATTCTTTGTTCATGTTTTGGTTTGAACGCTGGAGATACAACTACATTGCCACACTCTTTGTGTGCTATGCAGTTCGTCTCATGGTTAACTCACAGTCACCTGCTATTTCTGCTCCCCTTGATGGTCCCAATGATGAGGGTGATGGCTGTGCAAATAAAAGCCATGAGGGAGCCGTCCAAATTTTGAAGTTTTAACACCCTAAATTGCATTGATCATTCTAGTTCCCACTTAAAAAATACATGAGACTCACTGGTTTATGGTGTCTGGAGGGATGCGAACATATCTATTTGGCACTTTGCTACCCTGAGGATAGAAACCAGATAGCTATAACAATGGTTGGTCAATGTATATTCACCTGGAAGCTCAGCGCTGAACTCACCACAGTCCGAAGTCCTCCAATGTCAGTGACCGTATCCGCTACTGAGGCCAATAGGCATTGACCATTGGTCCATGATCGGTTCAGCATATGGTCATGTTCAGCAGGGAAGGTGGTGTTGGAGGAGCCATGACGGTTGAAAGAAGTTGGAATAATGTCGATGTTGAAGAGTTCTGGGCCACCAGTAGTGCCAATAGAGACTGAATAAGAGTATGGGCCAGTGGGTGCAGGAGCATCATTATCTTCATCGAAAATATAGGTACACAACAGGACATCCACAGGGATCTTGAGCGCCAAGGTAGCTGAAAGTCTCTAGTGAAAATTGTAGTCCACACAGCATAGACCAAGAAGAAAAAATCACTTACTTTACTTCCAATGCATCAAATCGCAAATCCGACTGCCTCAGAATGGTGCAGTCTAGAATCCTTGTGTCAAGACAGAGCCTCAGAGGAAACTCCTCCCTCAGTCTAGATATCATAGGAATAATGCACTGCGTGATGAGCATGCTCTCTTCTGTAGGATTCCAAGGCGATAGTCTCAGTCTCTCCTGAAATCTACAAAGAGAAGAGATGCTCACCTGCTCCCACAGACACTGGAACCCTCAGCATCTTCCCCAAGTCCGAGACTGTACACCAAGATGCCTTTCTTATACACCACCTCAGGTTTAGACTGGCTATCATCAATAGAACATAAATAGTGCCTCCTGCTGCCAGCCAGGCAAATTTCTGTCCAAGGTGGATCCAGTCCTGGAAGGTTTTCTTGGGTGGGTGTTGGTCGAGGATGGCAACATGTTTTTCCCACAACTTGCTGATGAAGGAAGGATCATCTACACTCATACGTCTATCCAGTAAACTAAAGGAGTAGCCACTGTCAGACAGCACACATGAACAATGGAAGACTCACCCTTGGCACTTAAAAACTAGTTGGACATGGGCCAGCATCACCAGAAAGCTGTTAGCTATACTGCTGAACTTGTCTCTTGCACAGACGGACAAAATACCACCCAAAGAATTGTCATGGACTGACTGGTGTGGCTGTAGTGCAGTCATGGCCTCCTTGACTGCTTCTATCCAGGAGAGAGGGTCATCCCAGGTGCTCTTGGGAATATCAAACCTGACCGTAGAAAGCTGCAATAGCAGGGCTCTAGCATCCATACTGGTCGCCCTTGTGATATCACCGCATTTTCACCTGGATTGAGCTGGTAATGGTCGCCCATTCCTAGAACAAGGGGGGTGATGATGTATTGCTAGTGAACAAGTGGGTGCAGGATCTGAAAAATAATACAGCTAAGGAATGATGTATCATGCACTGGAACAAACCCTGAGACAGTGCCAAAGATGGAGGAGGAATTCTGGGCTGCTCACTGATGGTGCTGGTGAGATGCCCATGAAGTGAGTAATGTAGCACTGAGTCATAAGACTCTGCAGCACCATTCCAGTGCTGTTCCTGTGAATGAAGGGCCTGTAAAAGTACCATTAGTTCTTCCCTTGTGAACTGCAGCCAATGCTCTTCAGACATCAAGCATTATTGTTAATCGCAGTGTGCTCTTCCAAATATAGTAATGGCGGTGGCAGTGGCAACATTTGACCACTGTTTGGCTGAGCCTTAGCCAAATGGCTGTCAAATGTTGCTGCTGCCACTACCTTTTTCAGTAACTCTTTCCCATCCCTTCCAAACAACTCAGCAGCTCATGGCTCACATATGGATGATCTACATACCTGCTCTCTACTCCAATCACCCTTATCACTCTCAGAATCAGTAAGCCCCTTGCAAGTATTGTGCATGGCTGTCCATTGCCACCTCTGCAACATGCTGATTTCAATTTCTAGTTAGATATGTCTGTGGAACCTTTAAAGTGGAAACTCTGCCGGTCTGTGAGTGTCAAGGATTGTTTCATTAACCTTTGTATTTGTTGACAGTTTGTTTGCCTACTAAGCTAGCATCATTTCTCTCCTGTGCGGAGACTATGGAGACCCAACAGGAAGAAATGCAAGATACCCTCAGGAAAGAAGCCAACACAGTGATACAGCAGGACAACGTGGACAAATGGATAGGGAAAGGCTTGCCCGCTGCGTTTACCAGAGGTGTTCTGAACAAAATCATGGAGAAGCTTATTGAAAGAGGCTATGCTGGAGATAAGAATGCATGGAATGGTGCTGACCTCCATGCCAAACAGGCACCGAGGGATGATTCTGTAGCACAGGCTGGCAAGGTTACATGGCTAAATGGCCTGTTAGAGCAGGTGCGCCTCACTTCCATATTGTTGGCTACAGACAATGACTTGACACCAGATTATTGAGATAGTAAGAGTTGAGTTTCCTGACAACCCAGACTTGCAGAGTGTTCAATTGTTGCACAAGTGGGCCAGCTCACCAAGCACCCTCATTGAAGGTTTACGCAAGCCCAACCTTATCCTTCTTTTGGTTGACCTTGTGGACAAGGTGGAAAAGAAGAGCATCTGCTTTGAGGATATCATCACTTCCTGCAAGGTCAAATACACCAACTCCCCTACCCTCAGTAGGCTAGCAAGGGCTCAGACGGTGGAGCTCGGTGTATTTTGTATGTGGGAGCAAGTCAATCGCTGCTACTACATCGCTTTCTCTCTGTGTGGCAGCTTCCTTACCATTTGCCAATATACCAGGAGGACCATGAGTGTCAGCAACCATCAACATAGATGTTCACCGTGAATTATTCATCTGCCTCTTAATCACTATATCAATGGGCAGATCCAAATCTCTCCTTTGGCTTGGGTATGATAGCAGGATTACTGATGTGGAGATAGGGAATTTCTGTCGCAAGCAGGAGACACTGCGCAACCCTGTCAAGGCCATCTTCATGCTTATCCATCTGATCTTCATGGCATATGGCCTCAAAGGCAGAGGGACTCATATTTGGCTGGTTGAAGACCAGGAGCATCACTATCTGTCATGACCGCGTGACACCTCGTGACTCTGCAAGGCCTCTGGACTGTTGTAGACTCAAGTCCGATCGTGATCGGACACCTCCGACGCTACGTATCCATCTCCGCTCTGACAATTGACGCTCCGTCTCCTTTTAGTATATAGTTCCACGTCTACGCCTCCGGTTATTGTATGCTTCCGTTCCGCTTCCGTTCCTACTTCCCTTGTTCCCGTTTTAGATTAGATCTGATTACTCATAGCTGTGTTCCGTTAACCTTTTGATCCGTTACGCTTATCACTGATCTCCGTTCTGTGTATGTTACTCATCCGTTTGTCATCCGCAGACTCTTAGCTACATCTCCGCTATGTCTCTCCTCTGCTTCTCGGTTACTATACATATCCAATGTAAAGTATAAGTACTCCGCACGCTGAGGGGATTGTCCCTCAGTTCGAATATCAGCTTGAATACCTCCCGCGAACTCTCCTCTGTCCTCCTCTGTCTCCTCTGCCTTCTGGCAACTCTGACCTTCGTCGGACCTCCGTCACTCTGTCTCTTAGTCCTCCGAAATAAGAGGATGCAGGTATCGCAAGGGCGCAGCACATACGCTGAAGCCAAAGTCCTCAAACACCTCCGCATCTCCTCCGCCTGTTGTCGACATCCCTTCGCACTTATCTCCGCTCATGTCGGAGTTCGTTGGAGGAACTGGTTCTGACACTATTGTGTCTTGAAGGATTGCTGGCTTCTGCAAGGGTGGGCCAATGACTCCATTCTCCATCGCCTCCTGCAAGACAAGTCCCATGAAGATCCTCAGTTTTCTGTAGAGGTCAGGAGCCCTCAAGATGAGGGGATATTTGGCGATGTGAGTCAAAGTGTGGATTTGGGTCAGAACAATAACCCAAACACAACACCAACAAAGGACTATGAAAAAGTGCGAGTGGTGGTTTACCTCTGCGGTGTCCAGAGAGGATGTGCTGAGGAGGGGGAGAGGGGATCTACACCAACAGGGTGATGCAGAC
>Ga0307518_10001067_pt1 | contig 20537 bp, 24 predicted proteins | sample 25_EM_MG_FD_203889 | JGI IMG/M metagenome (GOLD analysis project Ga0307518, IMG submission 203889) | Populus trichocarpa ectomycorrhiza microbial communities from riparian zone in the Pacific Northwest, United States - 25_EM | ecosystem: Host-associated > Plants > Roots > Unclassified | place...
ACCCCCTACGTCTTCCTTCCTCTTCTTCAGGTGCTGAACTCCTCCCCTGTAGGACTTGTCCTCCTCTACGTCGGACTTGCATCTCCTCCTTTCGGAGTTGTACCTCCTCCCGTCGGACTTGTCCCCTTTTTCATCGGAGTAGCACCCAGAAGCAAGGCAGAGATCATAGGTGCTTGACACATAGTAGGAAAGGGGAAGGGTCTAGAGGGCTCATGACCTTGCTATAGATACTTTAGATACTCTTTTTTGCATTTTTTCACACTTTTTATTGAGTAAAAGCAATTTATACCTTTATATACTAATCAATTACAATAAACATGTAAATAAAATTGCTACCACCAGCAATGCTGAGGCTGAGGGGCATGGGGGACACATTGTCATGGTTGCCAGGTAACACTTGTTGGAAAAATCCTGCAGAAGTTGAAATTCATTTAAATCCATTTCAAAGACCAGTGGTGAAAAAGGCATTGTCATGATAAAAGTTTTTCTGCCAATGATTATTCCAATTGCATTCCAATGATCATTTTCCTCAGGATTATATAACAATTGTTGCTTTTTATGTAGAGAAATGAACTTTTTATGCACAAATCTGTGGCAAAAGTGGCATTACAATGGGTGCATCTGTTGGAGATTTACATAGATCAAGTCAAGTCTAATTCATACTGTACTCATGTCATCCTCATTCCTGTTCTTTTCCAGTCCTCCATACATGTTTCCTCACTAATCATACTTGTATATAAGGAGTCCAGCCGTTCCAGCACACCTCAGTCTTCATATTCTCTTCGAGACTGAGTCACTCGTTTAGCAAACTCGTTCGTCCATCGTCGCTGCGAGCCAACAGCGTCAGCATTACAAACTGTGCCACTTGCAATGGTGGTAATATTTTTTCGAACACTGGAGTTGATGGGACATGGGGGACACAGGGGATGCTGTCACTGGGCTGGGGCATGTGTTGTCATGGTCACCGGATGACACTGGAGCTGGTGGGATGCGAGGGACATTTTTGCTGGGGCTGGGGGACGCAGGGGATGCGTTGTTGCGGTCACCAGACGACACTGGGGCTGGGAGGACGTCATCGTCATCTTTGGGCGACACGCTGGTGGATGCTGGGGATGAGACATAGGGGACGTGGGGGGCGTCGTCAACACACTGGTGTGGGGGTGTGGTGGCCGTCATTGTCACTGAGGATGGTCGTTGTCGCTGGGGCCTGGACGCAGGTGGTCGGTCGTCCAGAGGGTGGTCCCTGCATTGACATTGACGTTGACGACGCTGGTGGTGGGTCATCCAAGGAGTAGTGGTGGCCTGCGTTGAGGTCGCCGTCAACAACGTGGGTAGTTGTTGACATTGGTGGTGGTAGTCGACGCTGGTGGTGGGTCGTCGTCCATGAGGTGGTGGCGGTGGCTAGCATCATCGACGACGTTGGTGGTGGTCACCTGCATTGTCAACGACATTGGTGGTGGCCGCGTCCAGGTGGTCGTCATCGTCGACGCTGGCGGGAGTGGTGGTAGTGGTCAACGCGCGGTGGTGGCCGACGTGCAGTGGTATTGGTGTAGTCGATGCGCAGCGGTGGCGGTGGCTGTCAACGTGGTAATGGTGGTGGCGGCGGTACGCGTGGTGGTGGTGATCGCGTTGCATCGCGCTGGCACTGGCCAAGCAATCGCCTCGCCGTAGTTCCCGTCGTCGTCGTGCCGCACTGGCGAGTTACACTGTCGTCTCGTCCTCTCCGACTCGTTGTACAGGTGGCAGGCGTGGTCGCAGCGCGCGTGCGGTCGTGGTACTGTGTGTTGGTAGGTGGTGGTATTAGTACTTGTGACAAGACAAAAAATGAAGTTTATGGATACGTACTGCCTCGACATCATGTCATTGCGGTGAGTGAACGTGGTCGCGCCTTGCGTCCGTCTGTTTGGGGGTGTGGTTGTGTATGGTTGCGCCTATAGACGTGGTGTAGTTGCAGGTGCGGGAAGGTGTAGAGGACATGTAATAATAACTAACGAAAAGAAGAAAAAACACATACCTGCAGGGGAGTAGGGCCACGCAGTGCGAGTGCGTGCGGGTGCGCTGATGGCTGGGCCGCATGGTGTATGTAGTGCATACAGAGCCTGGTAATAATAGTTAGTAAACAAAAAGAAAGCATCACAAGCAGCGGGGGCAATCGTACTGGGCAGGCGTAGGTGTACGCGGGTGCGGGTGTGCATGCAAAGAATATTAGTCAAGGCAACGAAAAAAAAACACACGACCGCAGCGTCGAGGTCGCGAGAACGGTCAATTGTGAATTCGGTTGCCAGATGAAGGATGGCAATGATGAGTTAAGATGTTTGGGCAACGTGTCACTTTGCGAGGCCGATTGTTTTGAGAGCGAGTGAGTGCGGGCGTGCTGACGGCTGGGCTGCATGGCAGGTGTGCATGCAGAGGGCTGGTAATGATAGTTAATGAACAAACAAAAAAGAAAATATACAGGCTATCACGCTGTGCGAGCGTACTAGGTATGCGCAGGCGCGGATGTGCACGCGGAGGACCTGTAACGATAGTTAATATGTAAACGTAACGAAAGAAAGGAAAGGGGCGATCGCGCTGTGGTGGTGTGGTCGATGCTGCTGTGGGAGTGGCGGCGTTGGAACCAAATATGTATTAATGTCAACACAGATGGACTTAGAGAAGTGTGCGGTTATGGGGTGGGGGTGGGGGTGGGGGTGGGGGTGGGGGTGGGGGTGTGGTAAGCAGTAGATTGGAAGTTCTGCATACGAAGGCGAAGAAACCGTGGAACGATGAAACGGCAGGGATGAGAAAGGGCTGGAGCAGGTAGTAGTTCTATGGGTAGCTCTATTAGCAATAAATACTAGACAAGTCTCTGCTGGTTGTTTGTCACTATTGTGAAGTGTTTATACTCTGTTGTTCATGTACGGCGAGTGTGTTATCATCGACCTTGCACGGACAGTACGGGGACATGTTGCGTGCAGTGTGAGTAGTGCTGATCAGTGATAAAATGAAATGGTGCTGTCTAACTTCTCCTTTCAGAAAACCGAAGAATGCCCGCTCTAAACGGGCATTGGAGGCTAGAGAACCTAAGGAAGTCGAAGACGAGCGGACGATAGTGTTCGTGCAAGGGACGAAGACAGGAGAAATCGTCGACAAGACAACGAAGGAGCTGGTATGCGTGTCTTTTATCTTTCAAGCGCACGATCAGACTTATTTTGCAGATGGCACTCAAAAGACCGCACGCGATCTCTTTTTCAAAAAAGAACACTATCCACCCGTTTGAAGACGCGTCGTCGCTCGAATTTTGGGCACAAAAAAATGACGCGTCCATGTTTGTCATTGGTCAGTCCACAAAAAAAAGACCTGCAGGAATCATCATCGCGCGGACCTTCGACTCGAGTGTATTGGACATGTGCGAGCTCGGTATTGACAAATTTGTTAGCATGTCAGAGTTCAAGGTTCGGCTCCATTCTTCAGAGAACCTAGGTCAAGTATCTGACAAGTTGCGTTGTATAATAGACGCCAAAATCGACGCCAGGGCACAAACCTATGCTGCACTTCGCTTCTGACCTTTTTGACACCCATCCGCGTTATATCCAACTCAAGTCACTGCTAATAGCCTTTTTCAACGGCGAAGTCATAGAGTCCATATGTCTCCCGGGATTAGAACATGTGATAAGCGTGAGCGTTGCTCCTTTAAAAAATCTACAGACAACCTCTGTTCCGCTTGGTGGTGCGCAACAAGACGATCCTAAAAATCTACCGAAAGTACATCTACGGACGTACACGATCAAACTCCTCTCGTCAGGGACGCGAGTGCCACGCGTTGAGCTTTTAGAGATGGGTCCCTTTATAGACTTTTCGTTACGCCGACACCAAGAAGCGGATTCGGAGATGTGGAAAGCGGCGATCAAGAGGCCGAAATTGCAGAAAAAGGACATCGAGCGGGGATTGGGGAAGAAAAAGAAAAACTTGGAGGTGGATGAGATGGGCGACTTGAGAGGTCGGATCCACATCGCCAAGCAGGATCTTGGAAAGCTTCAGACACGTAAGATGAAGGGGTTGAAGGTGCTGCCAAGCGAGCACGGAGACACGGACGAAAGCGAATCAGAGGACGAGGAAGAATTGCCGCGGAAGAGACGGAAAGGAGGTCCTGAGGCCTGATGGTTCTGGCGTGTTATTGTATGGGCTGTGCATGTATCAGCATCTAGTTATCTTGTTGTCATATCCGTCTGATACTTTCGCGGCGGCATCCTTGAGGCCGCCGTATGTAGCGGCGTCAGAGTGCCCTGCTTATGTAATGAGCTTCTCCCCAGTTGGTTGAATTGAAAATTCTCCGTGATCAAGTTCTTCACGTCTCTCGTTACTCGCAATACCCAGCGTAGAAACTTTGCTCGTCATCGTGGACGACGCCGAGCACTGATACGCGAAGCAGTGAAAAGAAGCTGGATTCTTGTTCCTGACACTCCTTTCTTGAACCGAGATGTCGCTCTCCGCAAGTGAGTGGCAGGAATTGATGTGATAGACCTCTGGGCTCATCAAATTCACAGGTGGTGTGCCGGCTTCTAGCAGCACTGGGTATGTATCTTGATGTCTACTATGTCAACTGTAGACTGACGCGATGTCGGCAGAGGCGGACCTGCACCCGCTACCACTTCCAACCCAGCACCTGCTCCGTCCACTAGTTCGGCAGCTCCTACCAGTCCTACGTCGCCTTCTTCGCAGACGAGTTCTTCGGCGGCATCGGCGTCTCCAACTGCTGGTGTTACATCCGCGTCAACGCCTACCTCAGCGACTTCAAAGGCATCGACGACCTTAGCGCAGCAAACGTCGACAGTCGTTGTGCCGACCACGATTACCCCTACGCCGACGCAGTTCGAAACGACATCTGGTGGGGTTGTGGTGACGATTTTCACATCTGTCGCTCCTTCCATAACGTCGTCGACGAGTCCGCATAGCTCATCCACCTCGTGAGTATCCATCCCAACCGAAGTGGTCATTGGGGGCTAATTTTTACTTGCAGATTTTGGAGCAACACGGGCGCAGTTGCTGGGGTATTCAGCGTCGTTGGAGTGATCGGCTTGGCTCTCGCCATTTTACTCATTACGACTGCCGTCCGTCGACGGCGTGCCATTCAATTCGACAAGGAGATCGCCGCTGCGGCTGCTGAGGCTGCGGCTTCTTCTCGTTCTCCCTTTGATGACTTCCCTGAACCTAGTCCTGGTGGTTATGGATACTCCGACAATAGCCACGGCACATTTGCCCAACCACCTATGCGGCCCGCTGAATCATACAGCATGAGTGAGCTGTCGCAATACGGCCCTTATGCTGCTGGGGGCGCAATGGCAGGTGGTGGAGCTGCTTTCGACGCAGCCAGGAACAGGAAAGGGAGTGAGGTCGGTGCACCAGGTATCGCAGGCGTCGGTGCGGGCAACTTGGCTCGTGAGCCGAGTCGCCGTGCACCCTACCACGCTTTTGCTGGTCCCGGACCTCAAGATTTACATGACCCCTCGGCGAATACTCGGTACCCACGTAGCACGCTGACGCAAGATCCTGTCCTCGAGGCTACTGGCCTAGCGGGTACTGGAGCAGTAGCCATGGCTGGCAATACTGGCAATGCACAAGTCAATCGGAGGCCCTCTGAATATACCTATAATACCCACCGGAGTGGTCGTTCTCAAGGATATGGATCGTCCAGTGATGGTGGACATCCGACTCAGTTGCAGCCAGGATATCAATCTGATGGATTCCCACCCCAACGCAGTAACTCTCGCACGATTGCTGGCATGGCTGATCCTTATGGTGGCTATGTACCCGAACCGTACCCAAAACCCGTCAGCCCGCCGCTTCCTAATCCACAGTCGTCATCGCCGTCACCGCCTGCTAATGACTATGGTCATACCTCCTTTGAAAATGAGGATCGGTACCACGAGAGCGGCTCGCCTATTCCTCCACCTGCAGAGAATCGCATGAGCTTCCAGGATGAGGACGATTACAGCCAGGGACCTCGTGTTTTGAGAGTGAGTAAACTTTTTTTTGTTATCTCCGCGTTGTTGATCGCCGTCTTTCTGCTAGGTCACAAACGCATGAACATGACTGCAACACAGCACATGGCTGAAGGACTGTATGAGTGAAGATAAAGATGACAATATCCTTGCTTTCGTTTTACCTCTTCTGTACCAGCTCGTTTTCCTGGTTAGTTATCCTGCCCGCCCACTCATTTTGTTTATTTGTATGTAGAGGGCCCACAGATGAGACTTCGTTTTATGTATAAAAAAATGCTAGCCTGCTACATAATTTATTCTTCTAACACTATCGTTGAACTGGTTTTGCAAAATCCAAACACCATCATGCTGTGATCCGCGTTTTGCAACTCTGCCTTTGCAAAGCCAGTGCAATGATACTAGATAATAAGTACATACTACATACTCTATCCATCTTGATGTTACATGTGGTGTACGTACGTGCAGTTTTCATGTCAGGATTACAAGGCAACCGCTTGAACTGTATCATCAAACTTACCCCTCGTGGTATGTTCATCCTGGACAACCATATTGGCAATTATTAGCTTCTCATGAAGGCATGCGCATAAAGCACTCATTACTCACATGCGGCTGCCTTATGGTGCCCTTGGCTGGCACCAAGAGTGGTGTTCGGAAAATGCCCCCCAGAGCAGAGAGGCATGGGTTCATAGTAATATCTGGGCGGCCCCAAGATGAATCCAAATTGCCTCTTCTCCGGGATCTGTCAAATTCCAGCCACATCCCAAAGGCGGAGAAGACAGTCAAAAGATACTTGAATATGGTCGTTTTCGAGCCATAAGCAGAGGGTGCGGCGAAGATCGCATAGAAGAAAGAGCGCATTGCTACTGCTCCAGGTGACTTGCACCCAACGAATTTGAAAGAAAGACGCGAAACAAAACCCAGGTTGCAGTGAAGATAGGTGTTCCTTCTACATAATTGATTCCCTGTTGATATTATGCACCTTGGCTTATAAAAGTCCCCATGTTCAGGTAACCTGGTGGCCACATGATTTCTGCCAAACAGGCTGAAGCTGAGAACCGCAGAGCTGGAATAGCCAAGCTTGAACTTGAAGCCTTCGGTGAACTTCACAACCTTGGGATGATTCAAAGGACGTGGATACTTGCTCCGCCCTCGTTATGAACCTGGTTGGGGGGGGCAAATGCCTTGACTATGTGATTTTGCAGACAACGAACGTGATGATCATCCCACTGACTTACGAAGTGAAACCTTCCATCATTCTTGATTGTACACGGATTTCATATGGTGCATATGTCATCTTCTCTTCAACATTATATCCAGGTCGATTCACCCGTACGAAATCGAAATTGGTCGGTTTCAAACCATGAAGATCGGGTTCCGCCACTCGTTGTGTTCTTATTTGTGACGCCGTTCTCTCTGTTCCGGATGACCAGGACGAAATGATTATATCCCGTTATAGCATTAATACACAGAGCCGCCATTTGGTATCATTCGAGAGAGTAGACTGCCTTCGACAGCTATTCGAAGTCAGTTCACGAATGGGATCTGCAATTCATGCACAAGTATCGGGTTGGTCACTGGTACTAAGGTAAGTTCCCAACCGTCATCTTCATTATGATCCGAAATTGCCCAAAGGGATATTATGGACCCAAATATCATGATAGACACCAGTGCGCTCTTCATTCACGCGTTCCACCCCACCTCTTCATTCACGCGACTATTCTGGCTTTGCGAGGTATAAAACTTGTAGGGAACGACCAGTGTGGTACTAATACCTCATCGATTTTGGCCTGTCCCGTCGATACGACCACTCCTTGCCTACCCCCTGGAGATCGGGAAGGCGGCAAATTCCTGAGTTTCAAACCCCCGCTAACCCCCACGACCCATTTGCGACCGACATCCCCTATGCACCCCACCTCCCTCTACCCCCGGAACACGATCAAAAAGGGTTTCGTTGATGTAGGTTCACTTCACTGTCAGATAACCCGATCTTATCCATTGGCCGGGCGAAGGCTAGCTTCGAGTTTATGGGCCCTCTCATTACCGACATGGTACAAGACCATCCGTCCAAGCGACCGAAAATGGACGAAGCAGTTAGGCGATTTAAGTCTGTTACTGGGCCGCCGTGAGCAAGGTTTGAGCACGGGGAAGTTATGCTCTCGTATTGGTCGCAAAATGGAGGCCGTTATGGAGGTTATTTATCTTATGATTTTATACTGGAGTCACCGACCTAAATATCAATATCTCGCAAGGCATATACCTGCAATTCTGCGCCCCGTAACTCTAGAAAGCGCCGATCTACTACGAAAAGTGACGGGATGTGGAGTTGTCGGCGGATGTAGCAGATGTCTAGCCTGGAGCCCGATTGCTTATCTGTTATCTGACCTCGGTGGCGGCAGATTCTGGAGATCAAAATCGAGTGTAACTAATACATTGCATTTCTGAAATACAGTACAAAAAGTAAATTCAACGAGTGTGCGTGTGTCAGGAAGACTGCGAGAAAGAGGCACTCTCAGCGTTTTGGGTCACGGCTACGAGCGAAGATGTCAAGAAGGTAGATACAAAGGGTGAAACATTGAACTCACCACCATCGCTGTGGTGATCCCCAATGTTGATCGATAATCTCTTGAGGGTTGGGCTACGAGCGTCAACACCCGAAACTGATGAGGACGAAATATGACAGTTTTCGATGTAGGTTACGCTAGTAACGTTGGGGCTTGTACTGCTACTAGAGCGAGGGGCTCCAACACTTCCGCTCGATGATGAAGTAGATGTACAAGCAGGGTCGATGGCTGTTTTGACGTGGAAGCCCAAAATTTACATCAGAGATGAACATCCATGTCGTTTGCGGCTTACTTGGTGCACTGTCATCGACCGCGCATGCTGAATCATCGAATGGGTTTGGCTGCATCAGGAGATTGACAGTTTCTTCAATCATACCCCTCAATTTGACATCTATATCTCCGTCACATGGTATTGCAGTTCTTTTTGTTCCGTAGAGCTATCTCCCCCTGCGTGTTATTACTGTAAGGCACCTCGAATGGAAAGTTTGGAAACATACTTTCGACCGGCACTGCACTCCCTGGTATCACTGAAAATTGACTCGTGGATAATTGGGTATGTCGTCTCAGCATTTCCGAAGTAGTCTGCAATTTCGATCAGCAGGGGGGACTATGCAATCGGAGTTTGCAAGTTACCTTTGCTCGACGACGAAACTTAGAGGTCGCGTCGATGAATAACCGATTCTCGCGGTAACGTGCAAAGGTTTTGAAAGGGTTCAATGTTTTCTCCCGTTCGTCAATTTTTTTCATGATTGCTACCAATCTGCCGGCGATGAAACCTTCAGATGCAGCGCTACCTACCAGTGCAAAAAAACGTACTGGTCGTATCGTGTTTTCATGTCCCGGTAAGTCTTTTGATAATTAGGACGTTCGTCCGCCATATTCTTTATCTTGATGATCTCATCCAGCGTATACTCAAGATACACCTCGCCTGCATTCAACACAGTGCTGTCCCTCACGAGTGGGAAGATGGTTGGATGATAGTCGGACGTTCGCCCGAGACGGAGTTGAACGAAGATCGTTTGGTGCTTCTTAGACGACGACATTCAACGGGAATACCTCTGTGTTTCCTCCTCCCAGCTCTTACTAAGTAGACACGAGAATAATCGATGAGAACTTTGCTCTGTTAAGATATCGATCGGCGATTTCCGGCGCAACCTCACAGGCGGGGATATATCACGCAGATGGGACTCCTCGGACATGAGGAGATGGTGGGCGTCGAGGATCAAGATGTTATTCCTCTGTGTAAGCCACTATGATATCATACGTATTATATAAGCGGGAAGCTCTTGCACGGCTCAAGGCCAGCTTATGTACCATGTTCAACTGCTGGAAGTCGCGGAGATACTTGTTTTCCAAACAAGGAAAGCGCAAGCAAGGTGTTGTCGGTTCATATTTATATATGTTTGGTTATGCTCAGATATCCCAGTGCGCTACATTGGCCATGGTCTCTACCAAGAAGGCGAGCGCAAAGGCTGAAGCCGAGAACCGCAGGGCTGCGAGGGCCCAGCGCGAACTAGAAGCCTTCGGCGAAGCCCAAACACCTTGGGATGGTGGTTTGGTGGAATACGAGACGTGGTGGTCACAACATTACGAATGGCTAAGGGAACAAGGGTATCTGCTTCGACCACGTTATGCACCTGATTGGGTTCCATCCTGGCAGGGAAAAGATATGGATACATTCATGTATGAGGACGCGAGAGTGTCTGAGGTAGGTAAGCTTCAACGCCAACAATCTAACCCATCTCAATTATGGAGCAAAGCTTCCCAATATACTTGATGCTACACGCATTTCAGATAGAGCATACGTTGTCCTCAAAATCGTTTCCAAGTTGCTTCATCCGTTCGAAGTCGAAATTGGACGAATTTTTTCGTCTAAACCATTACGATCGGATCCCGCCAACCATTGCATACCTATTTATGACGTTCTCTCTGTTCCGGACGACAAGGACAAGGAAATTATAGTTATGCCATTACTCCATGAATACACATCGCCGCGATTTGGCACCATTGGGGAGGCGGTGGAGTGCTTTCGACAGTTATTCGAGGTCAGTTCACTCAACACTCGAGGATACATTCTTCACGAGTGAGCAGGGTCTACAATTCATGCACAAACATAGAGTTGCCCACCGGTATGTTCCCAACCACCCCCCTCTATATAATCTGAAATTGCCAAAAGGGATTGCATGAGCCTAAATATCATGATGGACGATGAACTTTTCATCGGCACATTCCACCCGGTCGATCCCCTTATGAAACGCGATTTCTCGGGCTATATAAGGAACAAAACCCGTACAGAACGGCCTGTGAAGTATTACTTCATCGATTTTGGCCTGTCCCGTCGATACGACGACTCCATTGCCCACCCTCTCGAGGTTCCGATATGGGGAGGCGACAAGGAGGTTCCCGAGTTCCAAAATTCCAATGAACCCTGTGACCCATTCGCGACTGACGTCTTCTACATCGGGAACGCGATCAGGAAGGATTTCGTTGATGTATGTCCTGTTCAATGTCGGATAACTCGCTCTAATCTTTTGGCCAGTCTAAGGATGGCTTCGAGTTTATGCAACCCCTCATCAGTGACATGGTACAAGAGGATCCGTCTAAACGGCCGAAAATGGACGAAGTGGTTATGCGATTCGAAATTATCAGGAAGGGTTTGACCACAGTGAAGTTACGCTCTCGCGTTGCTGACAAAACAGAAACCGTAGCGGAGTCCGCCTATCTTGCTGCTTTACACTGGAGTCACCGACTTACATATCTGGCAAGACGTATACCTGCAGTTCCCAACTAATGATCCATGTGCAATCGCGCCATGCTCTTTGTCCATGATTCTGTCTTACTAAATATACCCTCATGTGGGCAGCAGTCTCATTGATCTTTCAGTTTGTTGGAATTCATTCACAATGCTGTGCACTATGGTTCCCACTTTCTCTTCCAAAAGAGTGACTCTTCCTGTCAGCTTCCTGTCAGTTCCCACTTGGTTCAGCACCACTGTGTGACGTTTGACCCTCATACCCTCATTTACTTCGTGTATAACCTGAGAACGCGCTCTTGAACCATCACAACTCACAGTTTGGGCGACCTGGAGCAGCTCGGAGCCTCCACGGATTGCTGGTACAGCGTACAGCCGCAAGCCAGACAAAACCCAGGCTCCTTCCCGCCCCTGCGAAGTTCGAGTGCGAGGCGGTACTTATCCTACATAATGAGTAGAGACTTCACTATGCACCAATTCAAACCCAGTATGGCCCGTATGACGCTCGAACGCTGATTCCCCCGGCCACCTAAAGACCACCCAAATTGATCAGAGACGATATACCACGGTCGCCAGTGCTCGAGGACTATTGGCCACTGGTCCTGGATCACCGAGCCTTTGAAGTGGATCGTGGCGATTGTAGTGGAGGTGACTTAGGGTCTGGGAGTTGGAGATGCGAAACGGCCAGAAGCCACGCACACGCATCGAGTGGGCACTGAGACGTCCCGAGCGTCGAAACGGACGTGAATGGGACTGTAAATACGATAGAGAACTTCAGAACACACCGAAAGAAGGCGAAACCGCCAGACTCACCTATTGAAGCTGCAAGGCAGCACTCAGATGGTCCGAGCAGCATCGGAGACCGCACAGACTCGGGTCGAGCATGCATATGGACATGCACCGCATTGGAAAGGACACGGAAACGGCTGAGAACGTGTCGGCGAACGTCAGAACACGTCGAATCGAGTCGAAGAAGCAAAATTCACCTAACGCACAAACATTCAAGGCGCCCGAGCATACATATCGATGAAGAAGGGTTAGCGCAGACCATATCGAAGTATACGTACCGTGGAACACGCGCATTAAAGGCCCTGGGGATCGCAAATCAAACATTTGCGAGGTGGTTACAAATCCTTTACATCCACACAAGACAACTAGGGCCCGGCGTTTGGCAGCAAAAACAAGGCTATCGCGCGATATCTTAGTCTCAGTGGTGCAGACGCGTGCTACGCAGGCAAGTGTGTTGGGAGTATAAACTGACAAAATGGTCGACACTGGTACCATGGTGAAGGTGGATGTGTGGATAGACGGAACTGCTTGTAACATGTGCAATGGGATGCTCTCTCATAAAAACAGACTCATCTATTTTGGTTGAGATATGCGCCTAAGGCAAAGCGACGCCTGTTCGTTGGAATGACCGGGCGGCGCTGGCGTCGGAAGTTGGGGGGGAAAGCGTTGGACATGCTGCGGCAGCGCGTGCACCGTCTTATGTGTCCAGGAATTGGGAAATGGACGGTGGAGGAGAGTGGTAGCCCCCCGACAGGTTGTGAGGCTGAACGAGCCGCGACATCGTACCCACGGTACCTAGCGGGAAACCCAGCACATCAAACAGAAAATTGTTCATATTCACAATATACTTCTATTGCGACGTAGTGTACTCCCGGGTAAACCAAGCACTGGATGTTTCGAAGCCTTCCGGGGGAACTGGATCCGACTATTAATTACCGTCCGAGTTAAAACGTCAACATTTTCTCTTCTTGGGGAAACGAAGAATGAGTGCGCACGCACCTTTTGCCCGCGGACATGTCCAGTCAGCCGTTTGTCGCGCTCCATCATCATTTGGTCCCATGCGTCAATGTTGTATCGAACGGGCTGGTTGTGATAAACGGTCAATGTCGTGTGTGCAGTAGAATAGATAACTGTGAAAAAATACGGACTTTGCCCTGGTTCTGGGCCATCTTGGAGGTGTTCAGAAGGGTACCGGCTGCTGCGAACATCGAGGTAAGCAGGCCTGGTAGAAAAAAGTACGGTGCGGATGTAAGTCTTCGTGTCTCCTGTCTACGGACGAGCGGGAGATGATATAGGGCGCACCAAATGGTATCAATGCCTCCCATGGCACAGGCATCTTGTGTTAGCTGTTGCTATGTAGTAGTGATGAGTTGTTCGCACCAACTGGAGCGTTGAGCGCGGCTACTGGTGGCTGTGCAGAATCCGGCTTGCTCCGGCGTTACTCCAGCTCGAGTCCATGATGATGTTGGCGGACAGATACTGACATAGTCTACTGACAGAGTAGCAAGGGCGTGCAACCAGATTCACTCTAATGGCGAAAAACCTACGTACTACCCTTCTATCATTGTGTAGTAGGGAGTACATAGCAACATGCTAGAGCTGACCAACCAAGACCTGTAATATGGTACGAAGTAGCAGCAGTACTTGGTAATCGTACGACATCACGAACGTTTCGGGGGGGAATCGAAGCAAGAACCTGTCTGGTGCGGATGCGATCGTGCGCAAGGTGGGACATACCGGCGAGGTGAGAAGATCCTGCCAATCTCGACTATCGGGCGAGCACCCCACTAGCACGCACTAACGTCGTCAACAATGCCAAGAACCACGATAGGCTGTCCGCTGAACATGGCACGTTGGGCAGGCGCCAAAGCTTACTAAGCCGTACTAGGCTGTTGCCAAGTGTCACAGGGGTTAGCAGCACGTATACGCAGTGTTCCAGGACAAGAGACGCACCCCTGCAACTGGATTTGCCCCTCCCTCATTTCCGCCGCCGCTTCCACTCCCACCCGCGCCGACGCTCCCTGTGGACCCTGATGACAGGTGGTGTTGATGACCCTGGTGCTGGTGCTGATGAGCGAGGCCAGCGATTCCATCCTCCCTCGGCACAATGTCTATTAGGAAATCGAACTGGTCTGACTTTGCCAGTGCTTTTGCGATGTCTGCACGCGAGAGTGTTCGTCGTTTGTTGGAGTCTGCGATAATGAATGCGCGAGCGGTTATTTCTGCAATGAAAACTGCATTATTGGTTAATATAAATATCATTTTTCCCAGTGAGAAAAGTGGGTCGCACTTTCACAGGCTTTACAGAATAATATGGGAGCATCCGCTGCAATCATCTGTGTCTGGGTGTCAGCGAGACGAGGGGGTACAACAAGGGACGAAATACCTTTACATCAGGATCACTCTTCATGACCTTTTTGATCCTTGCGAGTGGCAGCGGGGGGTGTCTATAATCCGGTGTTTCCTGCTCAGCAGCATCGACCTGTCTCTGCCAGAACGAACGGAGGAGCTCGTTGAGTGGTTCACCAGGCTGGACATACGGTGTTGAGGGGGACATTGGAAGTCGCCGATTCGGAGTGATTTGTCGTGGTGAGAAGGAACAAGAGGAAATTGAGAGGTGTCAACGGTTACTCGTTATGTTGTATTGAACCCTAACCTGAGTCTAGGGTCTTACCGTGAGAGAGAGAATTCTAAATTTATATCCCGCGGTCTTATCGTGAGAATTCAGCGGACTATTCGTCGGTCGGGGCATTTGCTAGATACGACTACCAACGACGATATTTCTGGGTCTTTCTCAACCAGCTCGTCCGCGGAGATGATGGAGCGAATCCGACTGCGAATTTCTTGCGGATCCGCGACTCGACGTCCACCTTCCTAATCTGGCCCATCCCCCGTCTGCTGTGTCCGCTGTCGACCACAGATCCCCGACATGTCACTCGCTGTCCTTTACCATGCCACACGACAGAGCAAACCAACACAAGCGAATCGACTTCCCCCCGTTCCCCCCTCCCCCACCCGGTGTCGTCATCACCCCTTTCAAGGACTTCATCCCCGCGGGATATGCTCGCACTGTGGATGAGCAAGGCAAGGTCATCGAGGTAGACGCGCATGCCGGTCTGCCCACCGTAAAACTCGCTACAGAGGAAGAAGCCCTCCAGCGACAGAAAGAAAAAAAGAAACGAAGACATGCAGGACAATGCACCGATGCGAATGGCAGACTTATCCCCTGGTGGGAGGAATGGGAACAAGGCGAGCACGAGCGCACCATGAGCGTCTCCTTTCGTGATGGGTGCGTGCGTTTGTATATATGCGTTGTCTGCGCGGGATTGAGCGTGTGTCAGCACCTTTCCATGTTTTGCGGATCGCGTGCATCAGGCTACCGATGACTTCAGAGTCGGACGGCCGTGGCCACAGATTGCGCTTGGTGTGCGATCTATCTGGGATCACGTATGCACTCTCATATCACACCCCCACTAGTACTCACCTACCACTTGCCCAGTTCCGCATTTACCTAGGTCTCCTGACTTCGATGCCTGTGTATCGCAGACCCAAAGCAAAGGAGCGCAGATTAGACCATCCAGATGTTGGCTACGTCAACGAGCCGTCAGAAGACGAAGCCGATCATGATATGCCCCGAGCAAGGCATACGATTAACCTGTCCATTGTACAGGACACACTGGAACAGACTGCCCAGCCCGGTAAACAACTCGAACCGGATAATTTCGAGGAATCGAGTGAACAGAAACAGTTGTTTTGTGCGTTTACTGACGATATCGAGAAAGGCATCATGATTTTTTTTGGCGCGTATATGCGCGATTCGAATTTGATATGGTGGGCGAACTTCACCCACCCCATTCTACGCTTTTCAGTTCTTATCGAATTTAGGTCCGAACCCAACCTATTCATCGCACCCACCGTTCTCCATTTCTTCCTTCGCTTCATGCTTCGAAACGACGTCTTCTACGATTCCCCTTCCCACACCGATAATCTCATCCGCGCGATCAGCGTCGCAGAGCTGGCGATTAAAGAGCTGCCACTCACTGCCCAGATCGGACAGGCTCTTCCTGGGAAATTCGATCTGGCGTGTAGAGAGCACTGGGGAAGAAGAGGGAATCGAAGTGTACATATCTCAGCTGTGGATCCCGTCGTAGACTGGGCGCGCAACGAGGACTCTTCAGGTGCACCCGATGTGGATGCGGGTGTTCCTCCTACATCCGCGACATCTGACGATACCGAGGGCAGCTTTCAGACTTGGTCCTCATGGACAGACGTTTCAGTTCCATCTTTATGCGATATTTTAGGTCAGACGCAGTTCGCGCATGAATACGCACCGTGGATCGTCGAGCACTCCACGCGCCGTATCCACGCTGTGATCCCTCCAATGCACCAGGACCAGCACGATGTCGCGGAGTTGGGATCGGAAGGCGTAGGGGCCCTCGAAAGGCGATTTGCAAGGGTGATACTGCACCCGTGGGTCCTCAGCGAGAACGAAGCCACCGAGGAGTTTCAAGCGCCAGTTGTTGTTCCTGTACCGTGTACGTGTGGGCCCAGCGACCGTGATCTGAACCTCCCCGCACCCGCATCCACCCAGGAGCACGCACATACGCATGGACATGGACAGGGGAAAGAGCATGACCCATATCGCGACGCAGTTACGCTACTAGTTGAGCCGTCGCATGTACCGCTTCTGAGTGTAGGTATGGGTCTGAGCGGGACGTGGGTTGGACTTGGGTGTGCATCGTTGGCGGTGCGAGACGAGGGGGAGCGGGGGACTATTACCGACGGAGGGGATTATTGGTACATCGAGGATTTGATGTCTGTCTTTCCGAGTTTTTATGCGGAGAGTGAGGGTATTCTTGGGAGGGTTGTTCAAGGTGCTGGGGATGCGGATGACGATGTCGTGGATTAAGGCTGGTTGATGTCGCTGATGGATTGTCCTGTACTGCTTGCAAAGTGACACCTGGGTTTGTAGCGTATCGAACAAGGAAACTTGCGGCGGTTCTGGGCGAAGCGACTCATTGCAACTTTTGACTCTCCGAGATTGGCTGCGAGCGCTCAGCATCTAGCCAGTCACTGCCCTCAAACTTTGGTCAATTTCTTGACGATGTCTCGCGAAAACCAAGACGACGGCAACAACATCTTCGTCAAAGATGGCCGTCCCATGCGGTTCTTCTTCCACTCGAGTGTCAAAGAAGGAATCGGGAGAATCACAGCGATCATCCAAGCAAGTTCCTTACCCTTTCTTCCCTTACCCAGCTATCTAACACGCTAACAGAAACACGGTGGCGAAGTCGTCCACGCTGATCGACACACAGACGTCGTCCTCGTAGACGAGGAAGCAGACATCGGCCTCATTAGCAGACGCTATTGGTCCAACCCCGACCGAAACAAACTCAAGATACAGGTCGAACCGCGCGGGTTTGTGAAGCGATGTGTGAGGAATGGTGTATGCGAGCATAAGAAGCCGATAATGCAGGGTATGCCCGGTCGCCCTGGGAGAAGGCGTGATGGTACAGGGTATGTCCTTCGCGTTTGTGTTCTTTTTCCGCGGCTCTGATCATAATAATGCGGCGTGCGTCGCACGCAGACGCGTCAATTTCACGCCCGAGGACGACGAAAGGTTAGCATATTATATGGCTACTATATTCCCGGACGCGGAAAGCGGTGGTCGGATGGGTAATAAGTACTACCAGGAACTCGAGAGGCTCGTATGTCCTTCCCCTCTCTCATTTCCTTGCTCTGTTCTCACCCCCACACCTCGCCTCACCGCCGGATTTGATCTTTGTCTACTGTCGGTGCATGCACACACGTACAGGCAGAGGACCCTGAATTCGAATGGGCAGGTCGTCATACCTGGCACTCGTGGCGCGAGCGATATAAAAACAATCGTGCAGTGTTTGATGAGAATATTGCGCGAATTGCAGCTGAGCTACTACCATACAGGAGTGAACGGGGAGGCGATAATCGCTCTAGGCAGTATAAGGCTTTGCGAAACAGGAGGATTGAGGAGGAGGAGGAGGAGGGAGAAGACGAGGGAGAAGAAGCGGTGGAGGAGGTGGAGGAGGAAGTGAAGAAAGTGGAAGAAGAACGATGGGAAGAAGAGGAGGAGAGCGAAGAAGAACGTGCGGCAGAAAAGAATTGGGAACCTCCCGTACACGAATACAAAAACGTCTCAAGCGCACAGAGGAACAAGAGTAATGACCGCATGACCGCATCCAAGACGCACGGCACCTCTGGAAAAGAAAAACGCAGTCGTGCCTCTGCCACTCTACACAGTCGCAGCCCTTCACCGCCAGTTAACGCAAAACGTGTACGTGCTATTTCTCGTCAACAAGAAAAGGAGACATCACCTGAGATGGAGACGGAGATGGAGATGGAGATTCAGGACGACGATCTATTCGGCGACTATGCTTTTGGCATGCAAGAGTATGTTTCTCCATTCGTGCTTCACTCTCCTCCTACATGAGGGCGAATCCTTCTTGAAGTGCTGACTGTATTTACATTGCGTTGGTATGACACAGTGCGGAAGAGCGTCCTTCGCCACGGCCTCCGTCCCCGCCAATTTGTATTATAGATTCGGACGATGGTCCCGAGATGACGCAGCGTACACTGGTCGGAACACCCATACCGGTGTCACGTCCATCGCACGATAGGGTGCATACTAGTGCGAGCAGGAAAAGGAACACGATGGAAGGGCCACCCTCGTCCGGAGAAACGGTCCACGCAGTGCGGGAAGCAGTCCCTTCCACCGCTGCCACTAGTGCTCCTACGAATGATCCTACCGCTGCTTCCGCTAACAACGCAGATCAAGCATCGAAACGTGGCAAATCCCGTCGTGAACGACCAGATACGGAGAGAGAGGTATCGAGCCAGGCGCGCCATGAGGAGGATGCACCGTTTCGGAATACACGCGCCCGATCGAGGTCTGTGGAGCCTCAACCGATAACAAAGGTGTCTGCCCAGGACATTGCTAGGGATAAGGGCCAGAAAGCGGGCACAAAGGGAGGTGAGAAGCGGAGAAAAAGAGGGGAGTTGGGTGGTATACCTGAGGTCGAAGACTGGCAGGGCGATGTCAACGAGGGGATAGAACCAGTGCCGTCTGCGGAATTGGAGCTAGACATGCAGCTGGATCTGGAACTAGCGCCAAGACCAGGACAGCCATCGACGAATAAACATGCCACCCTTGTTATCCGGGAGATGCACGAAGACGAAAGAGTCGTGGAGGATTTGTTGGAGGACGATGCGAGCGGTGTGTACACAACGTCTGGTCTAGGACTGCCTGGTTTATTCAGTGGGGAGGACGATGAGAACGTGTTACCGCCATTCCAGGATATTGAGGTGGATGTGGAGGAGGAGTCGTTGGATGGGGATGATCAGGAAACACATCAGGTGCTAAGGGAGGCTGCAATGGCACAGGCGGGTCGTCGATCTGAGGAACGCAGACAGGTGGATGAGGGTGTGGAGGAGAGTTCTTCTATTCTGGAGGAAGAAGGCGAAGACACTGTCAAGGAACTTCATGCCAAGATGTCCAGCACCCGTCTTGCTCGGGCGCCGAGACCCAATCCACGGATGCAGACCCGCTCTGGGGTAATTGGGACTGGGAATGCACAGGAGCCAACTGCAAGAGCACGATCAAGACGTGGATGACCGTGTTGAACAGGTGTGTATGCTGGACGCAACTATTTACTCTATGAGCCTGCTGAGTGCTCATAGCAATTAGATCCTCAGCCCACAGTCTTGACTACTTGGTATTGCTATAAACCAATGAATAAGTACTCTTGTACAAAGTTTGTGTCTTTTGAGTACTTGTCCTAATCCATGTGGTATGATGACATTGTCCATACTTTACCATGGACTCAACCACCCCCTCCGACCATCCCGTTCTTCACCTCTCCCGCTCATTACCATAATCGCCCTTGTGCGTGGAACCCCTGAAGGGGCTGCACTCTGTGCACAAGCGGATCGCGCTGGGTAAGTCCGTGATAGGTTGGGTGCCCTGGTCATGTAAGTGGACAAGAATGCGTCTTCGAGGAAATGCCGTAGGACGATCAGATCGTGATGTGCTACTGCTGCTAGTAGAGACATCGTGCCGAAGCTACGGGGCTCGGCCACAGGTTTGATGGTCACCTTGGAAGTATGAAATGGGTCAAGCAATGAATTATCTGTATTAGAATCGACAAGACCTAGATAGGTCTTGGGTCAACAATTGAGCGTGGATGGAGTCGTGGTGCCAGTGCACTGGAGAAAAATGGAAATTATGTGACGCACGGATGTGGGAATACTGTATGTAGATCAGTTGTAGATGCGTCCGAAATCATAGTCACATCCAGGCTCCTTCCCAGGCTCTACTTCGAGTGTGAGGCGGCATCCTAGGGCATTAGTGGAAAAAGCCGAGTGGCTATGCGGAAGTTCAAACACCGCCCAACCTTAACATACCTCACACTCTCAGTAGAG
>Ga0307518_10001068_pt1 | contig 20520 bp, 17 predicted proteins | sample 25_EM_MG_FD_203889 | JGI IMG/M metagenome (GOLD analysis project Ga0307518, IMG submission 203889) | Populus trichocarpa ectomycorrhiza microbial communities from riparian zone in the Pacific Northwest, United States - 25_EM | ecosystem: Host-associated > Plants > Roots > Unclassified | place...
CCTGCCCGACGCGCCGCTTTCCGGGCACTGGTTCTCCGCCCAGTTCCAGGAACTGATGAAGAACGCGTACCCGGCTCTGTAGGTGCCCGGCCTCGTGAGTGGTAAGGACCGTTAGAACCGTCCTTACCACTCACGAGGCCAGAAGCGGCAGGTCAGGCGGCAGCGCCCCGCACCGCCAGTTTCTGCACGTCCATGTACAGACAGCCGGCCGTCGTCGGCTGCGGCGAGCAGGGCCTGTCCGGATAGAACGACAGCTGGTTGGACGAAACGGTCAGCCGCACGAACCGCACCCCGGTCGCGCTGCCCGGAGCGAGCTGGAGCGCGGTGAGCTTGTTCAGGTCGGCGGGCTTGAAGTCGCCGGTGCCTGCCTTCACCCACGTCGTGCCGTCCACCGAGGTCTCCACCGTGACGTCCTTGGCCGCGGCGGGCGGGTCGTCGCCGCAGACGTTGGTCGGGTCGATCTCGATGGCGCTGACGTTGACCGGTTTGCCCAGCTTGATCGTGACGAACCGCGTCTCGACCTTGCCGTCTGGGCCGACGACCTTGTCGGTCGACCAGCCTCCACCGCCAAGGGCGGACGACGCCACGAGGTCGCCGGGTCCGCAGCCGTACGGCGTGAAGTCCTCACCGTTGAACGCGATGACGCCGGCGCCCGCGTCGCCGGACGCCCAGTTGAACCGCAGCGCCCAGTCGACCTTGGTGGTTCCCGACCGCACCGAGACCGCGCGGGTCTCGCTGTCCGCGCCGCCTCCGGAGGCGTAGACCTTCGGATAGGTGCCGGGGAGCACGCCGGGGATGGTGTAGCCGCCTGCGGCGTCGGTGATCGCGGACAGCGATCCGGCGAAACCGGAGTCGTGCCCGCTGAACCGGACCGCGACGCCCGCGATCGGGGTGCCGGTCTCCCGGTTGGTGACCTTGCCGGTCACGGTCCCGGTCGGAGTGCCTGCGGGCGGCGGAGTGGAGAAGTCCTCGGCGGGCGCGGTGTCGGCGCCGGTGATCGACGCGGCGAAGTAACCCATGCCGCGGGCGGCGAACGCCTTCCACAGTTTGGCGTGCGCGCGGCCACCGTTGATCACCGTGTCGGCCTGCAGGATCGCGTTCCGCATGTCCAGGAACGACGGCGCCGCGGGCGAAAGCTCCATCGCGCGGGTGACCAGCGCCCGCGTCAGCGGCACCCCGAGCGCGGAGCGGACGGCCCACAGCGTGCTCGCCCAGATCTCCCCGTCGGCGTGGACCTCCGGGAAGCCGATGATCCGGCCGAGGTCGCCGTAGGTGTACCCACCGGGACCGGCTCCGGGCGTGCCGGGGCACTGCGGTGCGGCGGCGCCGACCGGGCAGTCCAGCGGCTGGGTGCGGGCGAGGGGAACGCCGTTGCTGACGTAGTCGCCACCGAGGAGTTCACCGGGTGCCGAGGTGTCCTTGATCGCGTTGCGCCCGACGAGGTAGTCGAAGGCGTACCAGTCGCTCCAGGCCTCGCCCATCGAGCCGGACTGCAGGGAGCTCAGCGTGGAGTTGCCCTGCGCGTCGACGACGAGCCGGTTGGACAGGCCGTGGGTGTACTCGTGGTGGATGATCGTGGCGTCGTCCGCGGAGTTCGCCGCGAGGAACGGGTCGCTCGGATCCCGGGGGTCGTGGAACAGGAACATCCCCATCGTCGGCGGCTGGCCGTCCGGCGGGGTGCCCATGAACGCGTTGTCGTAGTAGCCCGGTGTCTGCGCGCCGAGCAGGGTGTGGACCTGGACGGCGTCACCGTCGACCTTCTCGAAGTTCCCGGCCTCACGGGTGAAGCCGATCGGGAAGGACGCGAGGTGGTCGTGGAAGCTCCCGACGTAGGCCAGTGCCTGCACGGCGTTCTGTTCGCGGTTCTTCGCCCACGAACCCGGCGTCTTCGGGTCCCAGGAGCAGGGCCTCGCCGCCGAGCAGGGCGGCCCGACGGCGGCGTTGAAGTCGGTGAACTTGTAGCGGAAGGAGCCGTCGGTGTTCCGGCCGATCTCTTCCTGCGGCTGGAACTTCTGGTCGCCGTTGACGTCGGCGGCGACGTGCGCGACGTTGCCGTCCAGGGTCTTGGCGTCGGCGGGCAGCCAGCCCTTCTGGCTCAGGTTGACCTGCTTCTGCGGGCCGGGCTGAGCCTCCCAGGCGAGGCCCTTGGCGCCGTCGGCGTCATTGGCGTGGTTGACCAGGTTCTTGCGGTAGAGCAGTTTCCCGGTGCCGGCGTCGGTCACCTCCTGGAACATCCGGTCCATGGCGGGTCTGGCCAGCGTGTACCAGGCGGGACGGATCCCGTCGCCGGTCAGGAACGCGACCTGCTTCGAGTCGGGGCCGGGTGCGGCCAGCGTCGCCGCGCCGAGCGACGCGGGAAGGTCACGCACGGGCGCGCCGTCCAGCTGGATCAGCCTGCCGTCCTTGGTGACGTGTGCCTTCAACCCGTTGCCGAACACGGGAACCCCGCCGACGGACTGGGTGAAGGACAGATGGTGCGTGCCTTCGACGTCGACGTAGTCCTTGCGCAGGTTCAGTTTCGCGGTGTCGCCTGCGCTGAGTCCGACGAGGCTTTCCTTGTCCCGCAGGTAGTTCAGCACGATGTCGCGGGGTGACCTGCCGCTCGGTCCGGTGAGGAAACCGTCGGTGCGGGCCAGGATCCGGGGCGTGCCGGTCAGCTCGTCGAAGTCGAGCAGGGCCTGGTTGCCCAGTTCCGCCCGCGCCGTGGCGAGCGAGTTCGCCCGCGACGCGGCGAGCCGGTCCCGCGCGGCCAGGACGCGCGGACTGGTTCTCGCCGTGTCACGGACATCGACGTCCTTCCCGGATCTGTCCGGTGTGGTGTGCACGGCGCCCGGTGCCGGTGCCGCTCCGGCTTGGGGCGCTGTGACCAGCGCTAATACGGTGATGGCGGTCGCGGCGCACAGCGAGGCACGCGAACGCGACGAACGTGACGTCACTCCAGACCCCTCTCTCGGTGGTGACGCAGACGTTCCATTCGTACCGATACAGTCACAGTGGACGTCAGCGCCGATCAGGTACGGAAATCCCGGTGAGCGGTACCCCTGGCACGATGGCGTCCACAGTGGAATCAAGAGGGATTCGTAGGGGACGATGGACAGCGCCACGGAATTCGAGCGGCTGCGGCCCGCCATGTTCGGGCTCGCGTATCGCCTGCTCGGTTCGGCGGCCGAGGCGGAAGACGCCGTTCAGGACGCCTACCCGAAGTGGGCGGGCGCCGAGCGCGAGTCGATCGGCTCGCCGCGGGCGTGGCTGGCGAAGGTGGTCACCAATCTCTGCCTGAACCGGCTGACCTCCGCCAGGGCGCAGCGCGAGCGGTACGTCGGGCCGTGGTTGCCCGAACCGGTTCTGACCTCGACCGACGTGCTCGGCCCGTTGGAGACGGCGGAGCAGCGGGAGTCGGTGTCGCTCGCGATGCTGGTGCTGCTGGAGCAGCTCAGCCCGGTGGAGCGCGCGGTTTTCGTGCTGAAGGAGGCCTTCGCCTACAGCCATCGGGAGATCGCCGGGATCCTCGACATCTCCGAGGTCAACTCGCGTCAGCTGCACAGCCGTGCGCGGAAGGCGCTGGACCGCTCGGATGAGCGACGGGTTTCGAACCCGCGACACCACGAGAAGCTGGTCGAGAGTTTCCTGTCGGCGGCACGGGACGGCGATCTGCCCGCTTTGGAGAGCCTGCTCACGGCGGACGTGACGGCGTGGTCGGACGGTGGCGGCAAGGTCACGGCGGCGCGGCGCCCGGTGCACGGCGCGGCCAAGGTCGCGCGGCTCTACGCCGGGATGTTCGCCGGCGCCGACCAGGTGTCGATCGAGGTCCTCGAGGTCAACGGCGGCCCGGCGGTGGTCGCGACGGCCGGTGACGTCCTGTTCGGCATCCTCGGGTTCGAGGTGGCGGACGGCCGGATCCAAGGGCTGCGCGCGGTCGCGAATCCGGACAAGCTCGTGTTCCTGTCGGGGCAGCTGTCACGTTCCGGGTGGCTCGCCGGTTCTTGAGGGTGGAAGCTCTCAGGAACGGAGGATCAAGGTGACGAACCCGATTTTGGTGACCGGCGGTACCGGCGACCTCGGCCGCGAGGTCGTGCGGCGGCTGGCGGCCGAAGATCGGCGGGTCCGCATCATGAGCAGGCGGCCGCGGCCCGCGGACGAGCGGCACGAGTGGGCGCGGTGCGACCTGAAGACCGGCGACGGTCTCGCCGAGGCGGTCGACGGCGTGTCGGCGATCATCCATTGCGCGTCGACGCTGGGCCGCGGGGACGAGCAGGTGACGCGGAACCTGGTCGAGGCGGCGAAGCGGGCGGGGAGTCCGCACGTGGTGTACATCTCGATCGTCGGCATCGATGTGATCCGGTTCTTCTACTACGACGAGAAGCTGGCCTCGGAGAAGGTGATCGAGGAGTCCGGTCTGCCGTGGACGGTGCTGCGCGCGACGCAGTTCCACGAGCTCGTCGCGCGGGCGTCGTCGGCGCAGCGGCGGCTGCCGGTGACGATCATGCCGTCGGGGTTCCGGTTCCAGCCGGTCAGCACCGGCGATGTCGCGGAGAGGCTGGTCGCGCTGGCGTCCGGGGAGCCGTCGGGGCGGGTGCCGGACATGGGCGGCCCGGAGGTGCGGAGCGCGCGTGACCTGGCGGAGGCGTATCAGCGCTCGGTGGGACGCCGCAAGCCGATCGTGTCGCTGTGGTTGCCGGGCAAGGCGGCCAGGGCGTTCCGGGCGGGCGGCAACCTGACGCCGGAGAACGCGACCGGCGTGGGCACCTTCGAGGAGTTCCTCTCCTCCCGCGTTTAGTCCTCTGGATGCGGCACACCGAGCCGGGCTCACGCGTGGGAGTTACGGTGGCCTGGTGACGATCACCGGGTTCTTCTCCTCCTTCGAAACGGGTGATCCGCAGCCGGTGGATCCGGCCTTGCGTGTCGGCACCGGACCGCGTTCGTCGCCGACGGCGAAGCCTGGCGTCGGGTTCACCGGCGCGCACGCGCTGCGCTACGAGAACACGCTGCGCGCGACGGTGTTCGAAGTGGACGTCGAGGTCACCGGCCACACCGAACTGTCCTATGTGGTCTTCCCCGAGGCCGAGTCCGACGTGCCCGGCTATCGCGGCACCTTCGTGGCGCTGGACGTCGAGTTCGCCGACGGGACGTCGGCCGGGTTCAGCGCCGCGGAGCAGGGTCTGGGCAAGACGCTGTACGTGGACCAGTGGAATCTCGTGCGCCGCGGGCTGGGTGAGTTCGCCGGACGGCGGATCGCCCGGATCGTCCTGGTCAGCGAACCGCCGGACGGCGAGAGCGCGGGCTGGGTGGACGACGTCCGGCTCACCGAGCGGGTGATCGAGAGCCGTGAGCCGGTCGACCACGTCCGCACCACCCGCGGTACGCATTCCAGCGACAAGTTCTCGCGGGGCAACAACTTCCCCGCGACGGCGATCCCGCACGGCTTCAACTTCTGGACCCCGGTCACCGACGCGGGCGCCACCAACTGGCTCTACAGCTACCACCGGCACAACGACGCCGCGAACCGTCCGGCGTTGCAGGCGTTCGCGCTGTCGCATCAGCCGAGCCCGTGGATGGGCGACCGGCACACCTTCCAGGTGATGCCGGGCATCGGGCCGGTCGAGGCCGACCGGTCGCGCCGCGCGCTCGCGTTCTCCCACGACGACGAGGTCGACCGTCCCCATCACTACGGTGTCCGGTTCGCCAACGGCGTCACCACCGACATCGCGCCGGCGGATCACGCGGCACTGTTCCGCTTCACCTTCCCGGGTGATCGCGGCTGGCTGCTGTTCGACAACGCCCGCAACCGGGGCGGTGTGCGACTCGACGCGGCGAACGGCGTGGTCACCGGGCACACCTGGGTCCGCAGCCGGTTGTCGGCCGGGGCGCGGCGGATGTTCGTGTACGCCGAGTTCGACGTCCCGGCCGAACGCGGCGGGAGGATCCGGCGTCCGGTCTGGCGCACGGTGACCGGGTTCCTGGAGTTCGCCGCGGGTGATGTGACGATGCGGATCGCGACGTCGCTGATCAGCCTCGCGCAGGCGAAGCGGAACCTCGACCAGGAGATCCCCGCCGGCACGAGCTTCGAGCAGGTCCGTGACCAGGCCCGCGCGCGGTGGTCCGAGGTGCTGGACCGGGTGGAGATCGAGGGCGCGACCGAGGACCAGCGCACCACGTTCTACTCCAACCTCTACCGGCTCTTCCTGTATCCGAACTCCGCGCACGAGGACACGCCGAAGGGCGTCCGTCACGCGAGCCCGGTGATCCGGCGGTGGTGGCCGAGCACGCGCACCAGGACCGGCGCGAAGGTCGTGGACGGCGAGATGTACGTCAACAACGGCTTCTGGGACACCTACCGCACGACCTGGCCCGCGTACGCCCTGCTCACCCCCGGCCGGTGCGGGAGGATGATCGACGGGTTCGTCCAGCAGTACCGCGAGGGTGGCTGGATTTCGCGCTGGTCCTCCCCCGGCTACGCGAATCTCATGACCGGCACCAGTTCCGACGTGGCGTTCGCCGACGCGTACCTCAAGGGCGTGCGCGGCTTCGATGTCGAGGCCGCCTACGAAGCGGCGCTGAAGAACGCGACCGTGACACCGAGCGGCCAGAGCGTCGGCCGGAAGGGGCTGCACGAGTCGATCTTCCTCGGGTTCACGCCGACGTCGGTCCACGAAGGTCTGTCGTGGGCGCTGGAAGGTTGTGTCAACGACTTCGGCCTCGCCAATTTCGCCGAGGCGCTCGGACGGCACGACGACGCCGTGTACTTCCGGCAGCGCTCGCAGCAGTACGCGAACCACTTCGACCACCTGATCGGGTTCTTCCAGGGGCGCAACCGTGACGGGAGCCGTCATTTCGGTGCCGCGGGCTACGACCCCGAGGCGTGGGGCGGCGACTTCACCGAGACGAACTCCTGGAACACCGCGTTCTCCGTGCCCCACGACGGCGCCGGGCTCGCCGCGCTGCACGGCGGCACCGAAGCGCTGGAGTCCAAACTGGACACGTTCTTCGCGACTCCGGAGACCGGCCGCAAACCGGGTTCCTACGGCGGGCTGATCCACGAGATGACCGAGGCCCGCGATGTCCGGATGGGACAGTACGGGCATTCCAACCAGCCGTCCCACCACATTCCCTGGATCTACCACCACGCGGGCGCGCCGTCGAAGGCGCAGCGGATCGTGCGGGAGGTGCTGCGGCGGCTCTATGTCGGGAGCGACCTCGGTCAGGGTTATCCGGGCGACGAGGACAACGGTGAGATGTCCGCTTGGTACGTCTTCGCCGCGCTCGGGTTCTATCCGCTGGCGATGGGCAGCCCCGAGTACGTCATCGGCTCGCCGTTGTTCACGAAGGCGACCGTCCACCTGGAGAACGGGAAGGACCTGGTCGTCGAGGCGCCCGGCAACACGGAAGACACCGTGTACGTGCAGGGGCTGACGATCGACGGACGGCCGCACGACAGCGGCACGCTCGCGCATTCCGCGCTGGCCGAGGGCGCCGTGCTGAGGTTCACGATGGGTGAGCAGCCGTCGGAGTGGGGCCGCTCCCCCGCCGAGCCCGCCGCTCCGAGTCCGCTCACGGACATCACGGTGGCCGACGGTCCCCTGTTCGACGACACGACCAAGACCGAGATCACCTTCCCCGGGCGCGAACCCGTCATCGAGTTCCCTGTCGAGGACGCTTCGCGCAAGGTCGTGATGTACACGCTGACCTCGGGAAGCCGGCGGGGTGATCCGCGTTCGTGGGTGCTGGAGGGCTCCGACGACGGCGAGCGTTGGACGCTGCTGGACCAGCGGGAAGGTGAGCGGTTCCGCTGGCGTCGTCAGACGCGGCCGTTCGCCCTCGCCGGGCCTGCGAGGCACGCCAGATACCGTCTTCGCGTCACCTCGTCCACCGCCCGGCGGGTCACCCTCGCCCAAGGAGAGCTGCTCGCCCGATGATCTCCCGCATCACCCAGGCCACGACCGACCGGCTGGTCGCCTCCGATCCCGGCCTGGTCCGGCTCCGGCTCGGTTTCTCGGCCGTGCTCAGCATCGTGGTCGCGGTGCTGGCCATCCTGCCGTTCCACCAGCCGCTCACGGTCATCCTGGTGGCCGCGATCTCCGCGATGACGTCGGCCTTCACCGTCAACGACGAGACACCGGGGAAGCAGGCGGTGACGCTGATACTGGGGCTGGTGCTCGGCGCGGCGTCGCTCACGGCGGCGAGCGTGGGCTCCGCGGTGCCGCCGCTGGACAGCATCGTGTTCGTGTTGCTGATCTTCGTCGCGGTCTACGCGCAGCGTTTCGGTTCGCGCGGGATCGCGCTCGGCTCGCTGTCGTTCTTCCTGTTCTTCTTCGCGATGTTCCTGCAGACGCATTTGAAGCAGGTCCCGGTGCTGCTGCTGGCGCTGACGATCGGGATCGCGGCCAACGCGGTGGTCCGGTTCGTGCTGCTGCGCCGGCATACCGACGCGGAGTTCCTGCGGATCCGGCGGGCGTTCCGGGCGCGGCTCGCCGCGGTGGTGCGCGCGGCGGAGGACCACCTCGCGGTCGGCGGCAGTGAGCGCACCCGCAAACGGCTCCGCACGACGAATGCCCGGATGCACGAGTCCGTGCTGCTCATCGAGGACACGGCGCCGGAGGTGACCGGCGCGGATTCGGTGAACCGGCTGCGCCGCCGGGCGATCGAGGTCGAGCTGGCGGTGCAGTGGCTGACGATCACGGTGCAGCGCACGTGCGCCGAAGACCTCGACGAGGACGTCCGCGACGATCTGATCGCGCGGATGCGGCGCTTCCGGTCGCTGATCGAGCGCGACCCTCGGGAGCTGCCGCTGATCAGCGAGACCGAAGAGTTCAGCAAGATGCTGGTGGAAGGCAGCCGGATCGACGAGCACGCCGCGCCCGGTGACGGCGTCCGGCGCGCGCTCGCCGAACTCGCGCTGGCCGACGTCCGCGCGCAACGGGTCGCCGAGCACGACGTCTCCGACGCCGTCGACGATCCCGAAGACCCCGACGAGGAGAAGTCGTCGGCGTTCGCCTACGACAACCAGACACGCAGCGCCATCCAGGCCGTCGTGGGCGGCGGGCTCGCCGTGCTCGGCGGGGAGCTGGTGTCGAGCCAGCGGTGGTACTGGGCGGTGCTGACCGTGTTCGTGGTGTTCATCGGCTCGTCGACCGCGGGGGCGACGTTCGTCAAGGGCGTCCGGCGGATCGGCGGCACGCTGATCGGGATCGTGGGCGGGCTGGTGCTGACGCTGCTCGTGTCGGGCAGTGTGCCGGCGACGCTGGCGCTGATCCTGGTGTGCGTGTTCGGCATGGTCTACATGGCGCGGGTGTCGCAGGTGATCATGGCGTTCTTCATCACCAGCATGCTCGGGCTGCTCTACAGCCTGCTGGGGACGTTCAGTCTCGAGGTGCTGTGGATCCGGGTCGCGGAGACCGCCGTCGGCGCGGCGGCCGGGGTGCTGGCGGCCGTGGTGATCGTGCCGGTGCGCACGCGTGCGGTGATGCTCGACGACGTCTCGGCGTTGCTGGAGGAACTGGACGAGTTCGTCGAGAAGGCCGCGGGTCTGTTGTCCGGTGCGGAGAACGTGAGCGTCATCGAGAAGTCGCGTGACCTGGACCGGGCGGTGGACAAGGTCCGCACGACGATCGAGCCGCTGACGCATCCGGTGAACCTCAGCAGCCGCCGCGACTACGGCTGGCACGTGCTCACGACGGTGGAGACGATCGCCTTCCGCGCCCGGCATGTCGCGGCGCGGTCGCAGGCGGGGCTGCTGGTCAACGAGGCGGACCGGCTGCTGCTGTACACCGGGCGGATCCGGGCGAACACCGCCGTGCTGCGGGAGGCGATCGGTGATCCGGGCGGTTCGGGGCACGGGACGCTGGTCCGGGACGACGGTACGCCGGTGGCGGACCGGATCGACGATCCGCGGGCGCGTTCGGTGCTGACCAGCCTCGGTCACCTCGACGAGACGGTGATCGCGCTGGGGCGGGTGTTCGGGGTGGAGGCCACCGATCCGGAACCGTCCGGGAAGTCCTGACGCTCGTGAGTGGCAAGGACGGTTAGAACCGTCCTTACCACTCACGAGGATTCAGGGGTCAGTTCTTCGGTTTGGGGCAGGTCTTCCACGAGAAGTGGTAGGTGGTCTTGATGGAACCGTCGGTCGAGTCCATGGTGACGAAGCTGGTGGTCTTCTTCGGATCGGAAGTGCCGACCGCGGCCCGCAGTTCCGTGTTGATGTTGAAGTTCCGGTCCTCACCACAGGGTTTGTAGACGATGGCGCCGACTTCGATGTCGTCGGTGAACTGCCAGTTGTCCTCGAACGGGCCTTTGAGGTTGTGGTTCACGTACGACGTCGGCGAGTTGCCTTGGAAGTAGTAGTTGGCGCGTTCCAGTCCGGTGGCTCCCGCGGCCAGGGAGGCGAATCCGCGGTAGTCGGTGCCCGCGATGCCGTAGGTGAATCCCTGCGGTACGTGGACGTAGAGGTTGAGCTGACAGTTCTTGCGCAGGTCGGTCGGTTTCGCACCGACGCCGACCTGTGCGGTGTATTCGCTGTAGGTGACGGTGAACGCGGTGTTGTCCGGCGATACGGAAACGGCCGCCGTACCCGGTTTGCATCCGGTTCCGTTGACCGTCACGACGTCGATGACTATTTTGTCGGACGGCAACGGGGGCGGCACCCACGCGTTCGGGGTGACGACCGAGGAGAAGAGCGTTACGGCAGCGACCAGCACGTTGAGCATGGGATCCTTCCCAAAGCTTCGACACAGCGGGATCGGCGGATTCAGCGAGACGATCTCTCCCTGCCGCCCGCCGGAAATGGGGTCGTCGAGAAGACTCGTCGCCGCCGGGCAGGGCGGCGACGAGCGGTGAAGTCCTCGTTCAGAGCGGCCAAGGCCCTGATCGGGCATGGGTGGGACGGCCTTCTTCCGGTCCGGGAAGCAGGCCGTCACCCTGGAGGAGAGGTCAGGAGGCCGGGCAGGTCTTCCACGAGAAGTGGTAGGTGGTCTTGAACGCGCCGTCGGTGGAATCCATCGTGATGAAACTGGTGGTCTTCTTCGGATCCGACGAACCGGCGCCGACCCTCAGTTCCGTGTTCACGTTGAGATTCCGGTCCTCGCCGCACGGCTTGTAGATGATGACGCCACCTTCGGCCTCGTCACGGAATTGCCAGTTGTCCGAAAGCGGACCGTTGACGGGATGGCTCACCTGTGCGGTCGGCGAATTGCCCTGGAAGTAGTAATTCGCCCGCTGCAATGCCTTGGCGCCGGATTCGAGCGAGGCGAAACCGCGGTAATCGGCGCTGGCGATACCGTAGGTGAATCCCTGCGGCACGTGGATGTTGAGGTTCAGCTGACAGTTCTTCCGGAAGTCGGTGGGCTTCGAGCCGACGCCGACCTGGGCGGTGTATTCGCTGTAGGTGACCGTGAAGGCGCTGTTGTCCCTGGCGACGGCCACCGCGGACGAACCCGGCGGACAACCGGACCCGTTGACGGTGACGACATCGATGACGACCCGGTCGGGCGGTGGTCCGGGCGGCGGGGACATGCCGTTCGGCGTTATTATCGACGAGAAAAGGGATACGGCGGCAACCACTGCATTGAGCATGGGGTCCTTCCCAAAACTTCCACACGGGGGGCGGGGAACTGGGCGGACTCATGCTAGCGAGTCGATCATCACGATGCCGCCCGCCGATCGGACGAAACCGTCTCGGCAATCGGTTCATGAAAACATATTATGGTCTGTAACCGTTTTCCGGGGCCAATGAGAACGCCATCGGCCCCGGAAAACACCATTCGATTCGCACGATATGAAAAATGCTTTCGCGGCTCGCCGTTGACGATTCCGCAGAGACAGGCTCAGGGGGCGACCAGGCTCGCGGCTTCGCCGAGCAGGGCCACCGCGCCGGCTTCCCAAGCGCCCGCGGTGATCACCACGACGTGGTCCAGCCCCCAGGACGCGAACTCGCCGCATCGGCGGGCGAAGTCCTTTGAGGACTCCCCCGGCGCGAGCCGGGTCGCGATGGTCTTCTCGATCTCCTCGACGGGCCGTCCGACGTCGGCACAGTGCCGGGCGAGGACGTCCAGCCGCGCGCGGACGGTCTTGCCGCCGTCGGGGATGTCGAAGAGGTTGCAGGCGTCGGCGTACTCGGCGACCAGCCGCAGGGTTCGCTTCGGCCCGGTGCCGCCGATGAGCACCTTCGGCCGCCGTACGGGCAAGGGGTTGTTCACCGGCCGCTCCAGCCGGTAATGCCTGCCGGCGAACTCCGAGGTGTCGCCGTCCCACATCCGGCGGGCGATCCGGAGGGTCTCCTCCAGCCGTTCGAACCGTTCGGGGACCGGCGGGAGCGACAGCCCCATCGCGCGAGCCTCGTCCTCCTGGTAGCCGGCGCCGATCCCCAGCCAGGCGCGGCCACGCGAAAGGACGTCGAGGGTCGTGACCGCTTTCACCAGCAGAGCGGGGGCCCGGAAGGTGGCGGCGCTGACCATGGTGCCGAGCCGGATGCGGGACGTCGCCGAGGCGAGGAAGCCGAGCGTCGTGTACGCCTCCAGCATCTCCGAGTCCGGCGTGCTGCCCGGCGCGGTCTGCAGGAGGTGGTCCGCGACCCAGAGGGTGTCGAGGCCGGTCGCGTCGGCCGTGCGGGCGACTTCGAGAAGGTTGTCGACCAGACCGCCGGGCCAAGAGAAATCGGTGACGCTGACGCTGATGCGCATGATCTTCCTCATCTTCCGGGGGTTTCGAAGGGCGGCGGCCCGCCGATCGGGCTCAGGTGGAGGCCGGCGATGAGCCAGCGGTCGTCGTCACGGACGAACACGTGGGTGACGCGGAACCGGCCGTCGACCCGGTTCCCCTGGTGTGTGCCCTCCTGGGCGTGCACGCCGACGGAGATGGCGGCCGTGCCGTGGTCGCGGATGTCGACCTCGCTCCAGTCCAGTTTCTCGGTGACTAGGTCGCCGCCGCGGTAGCGCTGCAGCCACTGCGGCTTCCCGAGCACGAACCCGAGTGGCCCGACCAGGGTGAAGTCGGCGGTGGTCATCGCGTCGAGTGCTTCCGTGTCGCCGCGGACCTCGGCGTCGGCCCAGCGGGCCCCGAGGTCGCGGATCTCGCTCTCCGTACTGCGCATGGCGTTTCCTCCGTTTCGTTCGACCCCATCAACGTTAGATATCGAACGATTCGATGTCAAACCCTTAGATTGATGCGCTATGATTCGGGACGTGCAGAAACCCACCGCGGCACCCATCGGCGTCGTCCTCGCCAAGACCGCCAAGTCCGTCGGGCGCGCCTTCGATCAGGCACTGGCCGCCGACGGCGGCTCACAGCCCGTCTGGCAGATCCTGATCACACTGAAGACGCGGCGCGTGGCCAACCAGCGAGAGCTCGCGGCCGCGGTCGGCATCCAGGGCGCCACGCTCACCCACCACCTGAACGCCATGGAGGGTGCGGGCTTGATCACCCGGCGGCGTGATCCGGACAACCGGCGCGTGCACGTCGTCGAACTCACCGACGAGGGTGAAACGGTCTTCCACCGGCTGGCGAAGGCGGCGATCGCGCACGACAAACGGATCCGGGCCGGGTTCAGCGACGAAGAGATCACCACGCTGGCCGGGCTGCTCTCGCGACTCGCCGCGAACGTGGCCGCCGACGGCATCGATCAAGAAAACAGTGACTGGACGCACCCGAACGGCGACTCGGGACAGGACTAGCATCGCGGTACAAGTCGATGTCGCCTCAAGCTGGAGAACCGCAATGACCCAAGCCCCTGTCAACGTCACCGTCACCGGTGCGGCCGGCCAGATCGGCTACGCGCTGCTCTTCCGCATCGCGTCCGGTCAGCTGCTCGGCCCGGACACCCCGGTGAAGCTGCGGCTCCTGGAGATCCCGCAGGCGGTCAAGGCGGCTGAGGGCACCGCGATGGAACTCGAAGACGGCGCTTTCCCGCTGCTGTCGGGCATCGACATCTTCGACGACCCGAAGCAGGCCTTCGAGGGCGCGAACGTCGCCCTGCTCGTCGGCGCCCGTCCCCGCGCGAAGGGCATGGAGCGCGGCGACCTGCTCGAGGCCAACGGTGGCATCTTCAAGCCGCAGGGTGAGGCCATCAACGCCGGCGCGGCGAGCGACATCAAGGTCCTCGTGGTCGGCAACCCGGCCAACACCAACGCCCTCATCGCGCAGGCGCACGCGCCCGACGTCCCGGCCGACCGCTTCACCGCGATGACCCGCCTCGACCACAACCGCGCCCTCGCGCAGCTGTCGAAGAAGCTGGGCGTACCGGTGACCGAGCTGAAGAAGGTCGCGATCTGGGGCAACCACTCCGCGACCCAGTACCCGTCGATCGCGCACGCCGAGGTGTCCGGCAAGGCCGCGACCGAGGTCATCACCGACCAGGCGTGGCTCACCGACGACTTCATCCCTACCGTCGCCAAGCGCGGCGCGGCGATCATCGAGGCCCGCGGCCTGTCCTCCGCGGCGTCGGCCGCCTCCGCGGCGATCGACCACGTGTACACCTGGGTCAACGGCACCCCCGAGGGTGACTGGACCTCGGCGGCGGTCGTGTCCGACGGCTCCTACGGTGTCCCGGAGGGCCTGATCTCCTCGTTCCCGGTCACCGCCGCGAACGGCGAGTACAAGATCGTCCAGGGCCTGGAGATCGACGACTTCTCGCGTGCCCGCATCGACGCTTCGGTCAACGAGCTGGCCGAAGAGCGCGACGCGGTGAAGAAGCTCGGCCTCATCTGAGCCTGAACCACCTCACGAAGGCGGCCGTGTCCCCCGGGACACGGCCGCTTTTTCGCGGCCGATGATCGTGTCGAGGTTCGCCCGGGTGCTCTCCAGCTCGCCGATGGCGTCGTCGATCCGGGCACGCTGTTCCCGCAGGGCCTCGACCAGCTCCGGGCAGTCCGGGGTCAGCCAGCCGTCCTCGTCGACGATGCAGGGCAGGATCTCCAGGATCTGCGCGGTGTTCAGCCCGGCCGCGAGCAGGATCCTGATCCGCCGCACCGCCGCCACATCGGCGTCCCCGTAGACGCGATACCCGCTCGGACGGCGCTCCGGGGTGAGCAGGCCCTGCTCCTCGTAGTACCGCAGCGCGCGCTCGCTGACGCCGGTCCGCCGCGCGAGTTCCCCGATCCGCATCCGCACTCCCGGGCTTGACTCTCACGTCGATGTCAAGGTTTAGCTTAGCCGCCATGACCACCGTGACCGTCCTCGGACTCGGCCCCATGGGGTACGCCCTCGCCGCCGCTTTCCTCGCCGCCGACCACCCCACCACCGTCTGGAACCGCAGTCCTGGCAAGGAAAACGGCCTCGACGCCGCCGTCGCCGCGACCGCCGCCGAAGCGATCACGGCCGGCCGGCTCGTGATCGTCTGCGTGCGGGACTACGCCGCCGCGCGGTCGATCCTCGACACCGACGCGCTCGAAGGCCGCACCCTGGTGAACCTCAGCGGTGGCTCACCACAACAGGCCCGCGCGATGGCTGCCTGGGCCGCCGAATACGGCATCGACTACCTCGACGGCGTCATCATGGCGACGACCGACGCCATCGGCGGCCCGGACGCGGCCCTGTTCTTCAGCGGCCCCGCCGACGTCTACGAAACACATCGGCCCACGTTGGCCGCGCTCGGCGAGAACGCGCTGTACGTCGGCGACTCCCCCGGCCGGGCCGCCGCGTTCGACGCGTCGTTGCAGGACATGCTCTGGACGTCGATGAGCGGCGTGATCCACATGCTCGCGCTCGCCAAGGCGGAGGGCATCACCGCCGCCGACATCGCCGCACACGCCAAGGCACTCCTCGGCTTCTTCCCCGCCATGATCGACCTGCTCGCCGAACAGGTCGACACCGGGAACTACTCCGGCGACGCGGGCACCCTCGACGCCACAGCCGCGACGATGGACCACATCCTCGACGCGATCCGCGCGCAAGACCTCGACAACGGCGTCCTGTCCGCCGCCCGCGCCGAAGTGCGGCGAGCCATCGACGCGGGACACGGGCAAGACGGTTTCGCCCGCCTCGCCGCCCGCTAAGAGCCTTCGCACGCTGCCGCTGTGACTACTGGTGCTTGTGTGTGGGCGAGCCGCAAGTCCGTGAAGGCCTCCTTGAGGGACCCAGAGTCCCTCAAGGAGGCCTTCACGGCACAGCAGGCCCGACTGCCCGCCGTAGGTACCACCTCACGACCGGAACTGCCGGGCCTTGATCCCGTACTGACCCATCTTCCGGTACAGCGTCGCCCGGCCCATCCCGAGCTTCTCCGCCGCACCGACCACAGTGGACCCCGGCTCGGCGAGACAGCGCACGATCTCGTCCCGCTCCATCGCCTGCAACCGGCTCAAACGATGGCCCACCCCGGAGAACACCTCCGCTGGCAGATGCCTGCCGTCGATCACATCCGACCGCGACGCCGCCTCCCGCACCACCCGGCGCAGCTGTTTGGCGTTCTCCGGCCAGTCACACGCGGTCAGCGCCCGCACCGCGGCCGGGGTGAACACCACCTCACGACCCCGGTCGCGGCGGGCGAAATGATGGGCCAGCGGAAGAACGTCGTCCGGCCGGAACCGCAGCGCCGGAACCTCGACCACGACTTCCACCAGCGGGGCGAGCGCCTCCGGGATCGCACCCGCGTCCTGCGCGGTCAGCACGAACGGCGGCGGCTCACCTTCCCGGCGCGCCTGGGCGAACAACCCCGAAAGCTCAGCGGCCGCCCACGCCGGGAGCGTGTCCACTCCCGAGACGATCACGCACGTCTCGTCCTTGAGCAGTTCCGGAGTCCACAGCGTCAGCCACGTGTCCACGTCGTCCGGCGCGGGCGGACGCGCGTTGAGCACCCGGTCACGCGGCCGCGTCGCCCGCCGCGCAGCCGACGCGAGCGCCGTCTTCCCCGCACCGGCCTCACCCACGACGGCGACCACCCGCCCCCGGCTCAACGCCGCACCCACCTCGTCGAGCGCCTCCGACCAGCCCGGCGACAGACTCGGGACATCGGCCGGATCGAACCGATCCGAGTGCACCCGGAACACCTCACCACGCGGCGCGGGCCGCGGAGTCCGCCCCGACGCCCGCGCCAGCATCAACGCCGCCGTGTTCCCGGCCGCCGCCTGCGCCAACGCCAGCAGCAACTCCGACGACTGATCCGACCACGTCGTCAGATTCACGCTCCCCGCCAGCGCACCGGTCAGCGGATCCAGCACCGGAACCGCCGCACACGTATAACCGCGCAACCCCGTGCAGTAATGCTCCGCCGCCCGCACCAACGTCGGCGCGCGATCGGCCAGCGCCAAACCCAGCCCGTTGGTCCCGGCGTTGCTCTCCGCGAAATAGAACCCCGGCGCCAGGTGCACCCGATCCAACGACCGGACGATCGACGCGTCCGTGCACAGCCTGCTCAGCACCAGGCCCTCACTGTCGGTGATCATCAAGCTGACCGGCTCATTCGCCAGCGTCGCCTGCAACCCCCGCAACACCTCGTTGCCGCATTCGTACAACAGCGAACCGGTGTCCAGCGACCCGGTGAACACCGGCCGGACCTCGTCCTCGGGCGCACCGTACCGGGCGCTGCGCTGCCAGGACGCCCGCAACCGCGGCGCGATCACCGCCTTCGCGCTCTCCACATCGACCTCCCGGGACGCGACAGTGCGTTCGGACCTCCGCTCAGCGTACGTGCGCGCCCCGCGACCCACAGTCCCGTCGGTGTCTCAAACTGAGACACCGACCGACACCCTGACCTGCGCCGACGCCCCTACCGTTCACCTCCAACGTGCCAACGGCGGTCACGAACGCGGAGGAAGACCCATGTACACCAAGGACGGCGAGAACTACTACATCGTGGACGCGCACGTCGCGCTGTGGGACGCCCGGCCGGAGAACCAGGCCAACATCCACGGCAAACAGTTCATCGACTGCTTCTACGACTACCACCGCAACCTCAGCCCGGAATCCGAACTGTGGTCGTACGAGGAATACCTCTACTACGGCGGCGCACGCCTGATGAAGGACCTCTTCCAGGACGGCTACGTCGACCACGCCATCTTCCAGCCCGCCCACCTCGGCGCCTTCTACAAGAACGGCTTCGGCCAGACCGAAGAGGCCTTCGCCCTCACCCAGCGGCATCCGGACAAACTCACCTACAACCACTGCTTCGACCCACGCCTCGAACAAGCAGGCCTCGACCAGCTACGCCGCGACGCCGAACGCTTCGGCCTCAAAGGCGTCAAGCTCTACACCGCGGAATGGCGCGACGACTCCCGCGGCTACAAACTCGACGACCCCTGGTGCCGCCGCTACCTCGAAGCCTGCCTCGAACTCGGCATCCGCAACATCCACGTCCACAAGGGCCCCACCATCCGCCCGCTCGACCGCGACGCCTTCGACGTCGCCGACATCGACAAGGTCGCCACCGACTACACCGACCTCAACTTCGTCGTCGAACACTGCGGACTCCCCCGGCTCGAAGACTTCTGCTGGATCGCGACCCAGGAACCCAACGTCCACGCCGGCCTCGCCGTCGCGATGCCGTTCATCCACACCCGCCCGCGCTACTTCGCCCAGATCATCGGCGAACTCCTCTACTGGCTCGACGAAGACCGCATCCAGTTCTCCAGCGACTACGCGCTCTGGACGCCGAAATGGCTGGTCGAACGGTTCGTCGACTTCCAGATCCCCGAAGACATGACCGAGTACGCGCCGCTCACCACCGACCAGAAACGCAAGATCCTCGGCCTCAACGCCGCCGCGATGTACGACCTCCCGGTACCCGAGGAACTCCAGGTCCGCCGCATCGAAACCCAAGCCGTCTCGGTGGCCTGACATGCGCGAACACGACGCCTACACCGCACACCACGCCGTCTACGACCCCGAACTCGACGAACCCGTCACCGACCTCGGCTTCGTCCGCTCCCTCACCGTCGAAGGAACGGAGGTCACCGTCCACCTGAGGCTCCCGACGTCGTTCTGCTCACCGAACTTCGCCTACCTCATGGCCTCCGACGCCAAAGACGTCCTCACCGCACTCGACTGGGTCGAGCGCGTCCACGTCGTCCTCGACGACCACCACGACTCCGACCTCATCAACCGAGGACTCGCCGCCGACGCCGGCTACCGCGGCACCTTCGGCGACGAAGCCGAACAGGACCTCGACGAACTCCGGCTCATCTTCCGCCGCAAAGCCCACACCGCGGCCATGGAGCGCGCCCTCACCCGGCTCCTGCGCGAAGACCGCGAACTGACCGAGGAAGCACTCCACGACATCACCCTCGCCGACCTCCCCGACCACCGCACCACCCACGCACTCCTGCGGCGACGGGCAGCGCTCGGACTCGACACCGCACCGTCGGCGCCGGTCCTCGTCGACGACCACGGCACGCCCTACCCCCGCGAAGAAGTCCCGCTACGACTGCGTTTCGCCCGCTCCGTCCGCATCTCGATCGACGGCAACGCCCACTTCTGCCGCGGCCTGCTCCGCACCCGCTACCCCGAATCCGCCACCGACCAGACACCACGAGACCAGGAGGTCCACGCATCGTGAAAGCGATCCAGGTCATCGGCTACCACGAAAAGCTCCAGCTGACCGAGGTCGCCGAACCCGAACCCACCGGCCCCTACGACGTCGTCGTCCGCATCGGCGGCGCCGGCGTCTGCCGCACCGACCTGCACATCCTCGAAGGCCAATGGGCCGAGAAATCCGGCGTCACCCTGCCGTACACGATCGGCCACGAGAACGCCGGCTGGGTACACGCCGTCGGCAGCGCAGTCACCAACGTGACCGAAGGCGACAAAGTCATCGTCCACCCCCTCATCACCTGCGGTCTCTGCCGCGCCTGCCGCTCCGGCGACGACGTCCACTGCGCCCAGTCGCAGTTCCCCGGCATCGACACCGCCGGCGGCTACGCCGAATACCTCAAGACCTCCGCCCGCAGCGTCGTTCGCATCGACGACAGCCTGGAACCCGCCGACGTCGCCGCCCTCGCCGACGCGGGCCTCACCGCCTACCACGCCGCCGCGAAAGCAGCCCGAAGGCTCCGGCCCGGCGACCGCTGCGTCGTCATCGGCGCCGGCGGCCTCGGCCACATCGGCATCCAAGTGCTCAAAGCCCTCACCGCCGCCGAACTCGTCGTCGTCGACCGCAACCCCGACGCCGTCGACCTCGCCGTCACCATCGGCGCCGACCACGGCGTCATCGCCGACGGCACCCAGATCGACCAAGTCCTCGACCTCACCGGCGGCGAAGGCGCCGAAACCGTCATCGACTTCGTCGGCGAAGGCGGCGCCACCAAAGACGGCCTCGCCATGCTCCGCCGCGCGGGCGACTACCACGTCGTCGGCTACGGCGAGAACATCGACGTCCCCACCATCGACGTCATCTCCACCGAGATCAACCTCATCGGCAACCTCGTCGGCTCCTACACCGACCTCTGCGAACTCATGGTCCTCGCCGCCCAAGGCCGCGTGAAACTCCACACCGCGCGCTACCCGCTCGAAGAGTTCCAAACCGCGCTCGACGACCTCGACGCCGGACGCATCCGGGGCCGCGCCATCCTCGTCCCCTGAACACCTCGTGAGTGGTGAGGACGG
>Ga0307518_10001069_pt1 | contig 20515 bp, 35 predicted proteins | sample 25_EM_MG_FD_203889 | JGI IMG/M metagenome (GOLD analysis project Ga0307518, IMG submission 203889) | Populus trichocarpa ectomycorrhiza microbial communities from riparian zone in the Pacific Northwest, United States - 25_EM | ecosystem: Host-associated > Plants > Roots > Unclassified | place...
TGATGCTCGGACCTCCTTGGACCTCCGAGCTTTTATAGGCATGAGGGATGTCATATCTTGTGTGTTTCTCCACCAATTGGCCGAGCAATCAGCGCAAAATTACGCCCAAGTAAGGCAATGATCTTACACTGGTAAGGTATGAGATCAAGTAACCATGCACGAACCGAAAATCCGGGAACTGCACTGACCTGCACTAGGCGACACTGCATGAGAGCATGCGGGCCACTCACTGGCGGCAATTGGTCGGCGCGTCGTGAACGACGGGAAGTTCGACATGGATCGTGCGAGGCTGTACTAGTGCCATTACGAAAAAACGCACCGGAATAAAGCCTCCGCGAACGAACCATGACTAGTACTAGGTCAACATATGAGGCGCTCTGCATTGAATTTTGCAAAAAGGAGCCAATCCAAAAGCGGTGAAGCATCTGTCAATTACGTAATTTATGAGTACACCGCTAAGCCGTCCATCACCGGTAAGAATTAGTACAATCCCTAAGTTTGATTGCCGAAGTACACCACTATCCGTCAATCCTACCAGCCTATCCGCATGACCATCGCGGAGGGGTTGGGTTAGCGGTATCGCAGAGTACAGCTCACGGACCACAGTATCGATATGCATTGCAAAAATCCAAGGTGACTTTAGAAAGGCGATTACACCACACTGCAGTTTTCGGGATTCCACGCGTGGTTCGATTGACATGTGTGGCGAGCAGATACTATGGCTGACTTCGTCAGCGATGGTTTGGTGCTCGATTAGGTAACGCGTCACTGATCAGCCACACACTGTGCTTCTCCCGATCCAGTATGTTTTTATCCATGATGCGGTTTGTTGGCTCTAAGTACATCCCGCACTTTTGCCGCCTTTCTCTCTCTCTCCATTAGGACACGCCCGACACTGCCCGCCGAGTCTCCGCATGCACTAGATCTTTTTCTAATTGTCACTCTGCGTATCGTTTTGTTAGGAACTTGCAATTGATTGTGAAGATCTACTCTGGCGACCCTCGAAAGATCTCAGTTGAGGCTGCGCGCGAACTTATGGAATTGGAGGGTAAGTTACCAAGCGACATGCTGACTCGTACTTTCACGAACACAGGATAATATCGCCGCTGTCGACACGGCTGAATTATTTCTCCAGAGCGCGTCTTTAACTAGATGACAGACACGGGCAATGCTTAGCTGTTGGGAAGAAGGAATATTTGCTGGTGCTTGCATTCATGCAAACTGGCATGGATTTTGGACTGCAATGGTGCTCACTTCCCAAACAAAGTTGGGCTTGGCGAACCATGATGTAAGTGGTTATTGCACGTACTAGTATATTTGTAGTTCCCGATCGGCGGCCAGATCATGTCGGAATGAAAGTGGCCACCAGTATCTTCGATCTATAAATAGAGGCCATGCCACCCTCGGGCTCACCTTAGCCAATTGTGACCGAACACTTCCTTGGCGAGGTTGCTCACTCTCAAGGTGGAGGAGATGTGTAGTCGGTTCATGTTCCGTAGGGCCTCCATATGCTTCGCATCATACGGTAGATTCGCTCGCAAAGCGGACACAGCGCCACAATGCATGTGGAGATCAAGAATAGATCAGTGTCCCGAAATGAATGAGCTGGTTCAATCCACACATGACCGGTTTGGTTTCCATAAATGGTTAAGTAACCTCGGCAGTCCAACGGAGGTGCGGAGGAATGATTCGGATAGCCTAGTGAAAATTTTTAACTTGGGAGCAATCACACTGCCAAATAGCTTCCATAGCTGTCCCCCAGGCGGTATTTGTGAGGATCTGCACACGCGGGTCGGCCGCTTCTGTCAGAGGTGAGTGCGACAAGTTTGCGCCGGTAAAATGACATTGCAATCCGTGCCGGAGGCACACTAAGCCATGCGCAGGTAGAGCGATGATGATCAACCTGGGTCGCTGTGGTACCATATGGAAACTATTTTAGTTATCGGGCATGGCCTCACTGAATACCCATACTGCGTCCAGGAAATATTTCACTCCATTCTTTCCGCCCAGCAAGGTGGGTACTATCTGCCGTCCTATGTCTTGGAGGTATTTGACGAAGTGGGGAACACCCAGATACTACATCTCCTCTCGCAATCTGACCATGCAAGCACTGAGGTTCGAGAAAACCGGCTCATTCGATGACCTTACATTGAGCAATGTCGAAAAACCCTCCTTGGCTCCTGGAGAAGCCCTAATACGAGTTAGAGCCGCTGGGATCAATGGCGTAAATCCCTTTCCCTTCTGCAACATGGTTAACACTAACCCGTCGTAACGCAGTCCGATGCGGCAGCCGTCCTTGGCGTGCTTCCTTTTGTTACGACACCCCGCACATCAGGAAGAGATTTTTCAGGAGAAGTCGTCGAAGCATTGGATGATGCAGGGACCCCGCTTCAAGAATGGCTCGGCGCAGATGTGTGGGGAACGGGAAGCGATAGAGGATTCACCTCCGACGGAACATTCGCCGAGTAAGGCATGGAGCGGTAACGCTTCTACTATTACTAGGTCTTTCATATCGCTGAACTTACGCTTTTTCTACCAGGTTCGTCAAGGTTCCGGTGGCAGCCCTGAGCCGGAAACCAAAGACATTGAGCCACACGGAAGCGGGAAGTATGACGCTCCCATGGCTCTGCGCATGGATCACGGTGAATACGCTCGCAGGCGTTAAGACGGGTGACAATGTCATCATCATCGGTATGTAGGGATTCCTCAGCGGGTTTTCATAAGTCCGGTAGCTGACCAAGAACTCCTCCAAAACGCTATCAGGCGCTCGTGGTGGCATCGGTGCTGCTGCGGCCCAACTATGCAGAGATCGCGGCGCCCGGATTTTCGGCACGTACACATCTCTCGCCAATGCCACGCCACCGTCCTATGTGACGCCTATCGAGCTCACCTCTGGTACTGCCATCCGCGACGCTATCGCCAAAGAAGGCCTCCAGAACAAGATTGATGTTCTTCTTGACTGTGCTGGGTATGAGCGGCCTCTCAATGATGCTCTCTTCACGATGACACCAGTCGGCACTGGCCGTGTTATCGTGATGGCCGCTCACGCAAAGGATGGGATGTTCCCCATCAACTTGCGCACCTTTTACACCAAAGCGTTGACCCTGAAAGGCATGAAATCGAGCATATTAAATTCGCTGGAAATCAAGGCGTTCCTGGATGAGCTGGCATCGAAGGTCGACAGTGGGGTGTTTGAAGGGCCGAAGGGAGTCAAGACGGTGGAGATGAAGGATATCGGCTCTGTGCGTGATGCGCTGAAAGAAATTTTGACCCGGTCTGCACATATTCGATCCGTTATTGTACCTTGATACAAGTTTTGATACCTATACTTTTATACAAAGGACCAGTATAAATTGTTTGTATTATGCTCAACGACTAGGGTGAATGCCAATGAACTACCACTTTGTTGTACACCTAACAAATGCTGGTATTGAGTACTTGAGTACTATGTACATAGGGGATTATCCTTTTTTGACTCGTACTAAGCGGGAATTTTGCACGTAACATAAGCCCTTGCATGCTACGGCCCGGAGACAACACTGAGCTGACGCACACCAGCACCGATTCGACAAGAGGCAGTGACACTGACAGTGAATTGAATGCAAGTAACGTACAACATACATAAGTACAAGAGTAAGTACTAGTAGGTACCCATGGGAAGCATAAAAAGATGACTGTATATATAAGCGTATAGATGTCACTAGAATATACAAGGTCGTTGGCGGTATTGAGTACTCGAGTACTACATAGGTGCTAATGAAGATTATCATTTTTGATAAGCAGGACTTTTGCACGTACATAGACAACACTGAGCTGACGCACACTGAACACCAAGGGGCAGCGACACTGACAGTGAATTCAATGCAAGTAATGTACAACATACATAAGTACAAGAGCAAGTACGCATGGGAAACATAAATAGATGACTGTAAGCATACGGTTGTCACTAATATACAAGGTCGTTGGCGCGCCTTCGCGACCTATGCCCCACATATGCCAGGTATTATGTAGATGGTTCCCCTGTGTGTAATCTATGTGCAACAACCAAAATGAATATCTCAAGAGTTTTGAAATTACAAGGAGAAAAACTCTTCCAGGCCTCGAGAAAAGATCCCAAGGCCATTTTCGATAACTTCATCCGTACCCACAAACGTCGCTCTGAAGTAGTTGACGCGCTAGCATCGAATGAATGTCAGGACCTAGTTGTCCAGCTCTCAAAGAAAAATGAGTACGCACATCACTGATGTGGCCATCGGCCGGGCACTGTCCAATGCGACCTGGCATGGCGAACGTGGACGCGGGCATCATCACGAGACCACAGTCCAGGAGTTTCCGGAACAGCTCGTTCATCAGCTCTGCAGTATTAGAGATCGGACCGCCTGGGTACTCCGGGTTCTCTATCTTCCTGTACCTTGCATGGCGTTCCAAGTCAATCTTGATCCAGACAAACATGCCAGACTTGGGAGTTTCGGCGGTCGCCAGCCCGGTGACTTGGACCTCCCGTCGGAAGACGTCCATAAATAGGTTGCGGCGGCGTTCGTACTCGCGGCAGAGAGATGAAACCCATTTCATAAAGCCGTCGATTCCCCAACCGTGGCTTCCTAATAGCTCTGAGATGAATGCTTGACCCAACCCGTGGGGGTGTTGAGAGGACGAGTCTGTCAACATGTCCAACTTCTCTGAAAAGAGGTCGTTGCAGGTAACCCAGCCAAGCCGCATGCCAGGGGCAAGGATTTTGCTGAAACTGTCCAGAAAGACATGCGAGTTAGATAAGTTCCCCCGTGGAGATCGGTATGACATACCTATCCAGGCGGACCACACGGCCATCGTAATCCATGGATAGGAAGGACCGAGGAAGGACCTCGGCCATAGCGCGGGTGAACCCATACGATTCCAAAGTGGCTGTCTCGATGTCGAGGTCGTATTGGAGAAAGAAATATGGATCATCCTCCAGAATGATGACATCAAATTCCCGAGCAATTTCATATATCTGTCGACGTCTTTCTTCAGGAAGGGTGCTCCCTGTGGGGTTTTGAGAACATCTGTGAATGTGTGTTAGGGAAGGGAGATCACCACAAAGAAAGAGCCTTACGGGATGGTGTACAAGACATGTGGTCGTTTGCCTTGTGCATGTTCGTCCCAACTGGACAAGACCCTTTCCATATCAAAGGGAATAAGGCCATCCTTGTCCATCCGGATAGGAACCCAATTGATGCCAAGAGGGAGGGCAGCATTGGTCATTGCAGAAAAGGTAAACTCTTCACAGAGGAAGGCGTCGCCCGGATCACCAAAGAGTCGGAAACATTTTGTCAAGGCATCTGCATTTCCAAGACTGAGTGAGACCGTGTGGTTTGGCGGAGCATGGATTCGGTTGTTAAGGTCTGCAAGGACGTCTCGGACATGCTTGAGACCTGCACCAGCGCCATAAGCTAGGGCTGTTCTAAGGCTCAGTGCACATGGCTCGTCCTTGTATGATGCGATAATCTGCTGCTCCCCAGTGCCAGCCCTCCATACTTGTACTGGATCCGCTTCGTCAATGGATGGAACGACAAAGTTCATTTCACAGACAGGGTACAAGGTGTGATGTGGATCACCTGCATGACACGAATGAATAAATATAATTGCATCAGTCAGTGAATTCCGTACCATTCCCCATGTTGATTGTCCCAGGTTTGACTTGTGCAACTTTCCAAATGGCTTTGATAGGGTTAGGAAGCCGCACCCGGGCCTCCGCAGACAGGTGGCGGGATAGGTCGGTCTGACGCTTCTTGGGACCAGCCTCAGACCGGTCACGGGGGGTATGGATGTAGACCATGATTGTTTGATCTTTCAGAGTCGTGAGGTGAGAGGTGAGAATGGCGCTTGCTTAACACCTTGCTGGTTTTGAGGCAATTTTAGCATCGCCAACCACGCGTAAACTTTAGACCGATCGGTCAACATCCTGTGATGAGCTACGGACCTACGGTTGCCGTGCTCATAACGACGCGGAGGACCGCAATCTCAAGTGTCAAACAAGATCTCAATTCGGTGAGCCACAGCATTAGGACGAAGTGCGGCTCGACCAAGTTCAAAAGATCCATGCGATGACGCACCAACCTAAAATTGTGTCAACATAGGTGCGGACTATAGATGGCAGGATCCACCAGGTCCACTCCTAGTGGGGAGTTGGCTGGAGTGCGAGGTGGGTCCCAATATGGAAACCGACCTGGTTCAAACCGAGTAGCAACAAAGGTTACGTTAGACCGGGGAAATCCTGCTAATAACAAGCGTCTGTTATAGGACGTAAACTGTCGATTTGAACTGCATCATTTCCCGTTGCCAAGATATTATATGTACTTTCCGACAAAACAATATCCCCTTGAGAGGCGTTCCGACGGGGCATTTCGATGACGATTAATCGGTGGTGGCTACAAGGTGGGCTCTGCTGTTCGATTCATAACAAGTGCAGAGTGGTTTATGCCATTGCACCGTATCAGACTTGAAACCACGACCCTAAATGGTCGTATTGCACCATGTACCTTGAGAGCCATATAGCGGCGGACTCGCGACTCAAGCCTTATCCCCGCATGTGGCATGGGGCACATGGTCAATCTGATCCTCTAAGGATACCCGATTGCAGTTATTCGGCTGACAACGAAGGTTCCCTGGGGAAGGTCGTTTTATGACAGAATAGGGTGTTGTGCTCATTAAACAAATCCACCACAATAAGTGGCAATCACAGCAGGCATAGCCTTTACATACCTCTACATATGATGTGGCCACGTCCATGCCTCGCAGCGTGACCGTCCATGCTTTGCTTAGGCCAAATATGACTAGGCGGTAGAAGTTGGTCATGGCGTGGAAGTTGCCGTGATTACATAAGGGATTTTTGCCCATCCTGGCAAAGCAGGAGCTATGATAGCTCATTAATCATTGATCATCGATATCCTGTATGATTTCGGCCTACATGCCATCTTCCACACAGCCTACCAAATCGCTATCATTGCTGCAGTGGCGCATCGCTGACTCGAGTGGCAGCGACCGAGGTCGCTTTGCAGATTGGCAATGCACCACTATGATGATAGTCGCATCGTTGTGCTCTCGGTGACAGGTCCGACTCGGAAGATATATCTGTGCGCTGATGAAGTTGCCAATGGCTTCCCCTGCGGTAAAGAAAAAAAATATCAATCAACTTTAACCTACCACGGAACTCCGGCGCCCGTAGTCATCGCTCAGCAACTCCGTCTAACGTGACGTTCTTGCTAAGTTGTACTGCCTCCATGAACCTGATTAGAATTTGCCCTTCAGAAAATGAATTGCATCATCTTTTTGGGCGATCAGCGCTACTATCAAACCCCTTGTGTTTCATAATGTGTGTCCAGTCTACCATAGTAATGCTTCCCGGACGTCACAACGGGGCTCTTAAATGGCCTGACAATCGGATTGTGACCATTGTGCTTGATGCTTTGGGATCCAGATGTTTATTTCCTAGGCAATGAACCCTTTGGGGCTCGTAATTGTAGACAAGTATAGCATTTTCTTCTTGTAGTGCAGAAACACCAGGATGGGCTTGGGGCCTCGGACACGGGTAAGGCTTCTTGAGGCGACATATCAAGTCAACTCTGGTCCATGGCGGAGCGGTAAGTCATCTTGGAAATTTCAACGTTGGTATCCTTGGGTAGTGTTGACTTGCGTGTGCGAGTTACTCGAATCAAACACCTTCGAATGCCCAATCCGTGTAGGACTAGGACACGCGATGCTGGGATCGCTCTGAAAGAGAAAAAGAAGTGTCGTAATTCGACAGCGCGATGAGACAAGAGACAAAGCAATTGCAACCGCGAAGACGGAGGATTCAAGGTCAGATCGTGTGACAGGCGCTCGCCCTTCTTTACTACCGCCAGGCAAAACAGCACTCTCCAAACAAGACGTTGCCAACAGCCCCGGTCGCCACGACATCGGGATAATTGGTGTACTACCGCTAGATGAGGACCGTAGAAACCGTTGGGAACAGACTTCTGACGAACACATTCTCGATGGAAGCATCGATGATAATTTTCACCTCCATGAACCAGCATGATCGGAAAGCAAGTCCTCTGGAGAGCAGACAAGAAGGCGCCGTATTACCTACCTGAGAAGCATTTGAATCACCCAGTTGGCTGCAGCCGGAGTTACTGCTCGATCGTTATCTGAACAAGTGACGATCCCGTTCGCCATGCGAATACTGGCCGGGGGATAAGCACTGTCTTGGATAGCTAGCATATCCGGTCTAAGACAACAGCTTTTCTTGGTAATGGACAAACTTTTTGGCCCAGCGGACATGATCGAGATGCGAACCAGGTCCTGAAAAATGAAGGAATGCATACCACGGAACTTGGATGCCAAGCTTTCCGAGCAATTCGGATCCAAAGTTATATCATAGTAGGACTTGAAGCGGTATCGAGACAGCCTCAGTAAATGATAATGTCCGATGAGAAAGTCGTCTTTTGATATACATCAAAGTTCAAGGGCGGGGAACTCCGAATTTAAGGAAACAATTAAAAATCCCCACGAAAGAAATGCAAGGGTATCGGCGATGGTTTCCTGAAACCTATGCCCCTTCCAAACCGGCCGCACACAGTCCACACCCGATGCACTCCAAGCAAGCTGAGCATCATGAGTAAAGCAGTGGACCCCAAGGCTGAAAAGAAAAGTCTTACCAAGACCTCCGCAACAAGCACACAGGTAGCATGGGCAGCACAGGGGATTCTGGAATGAACCTGGCCAGGCAGAAATGCTGAGCAAAGTTGTCGATGATAGAGGAACTTGCTCACCTTTGCAGCACCAGAAACTGAGCATGATCCCGGCTATGACTACCAGAAGAAGCCCCACGAAGATGATGATGAGGTATACTGCAGTCGACGAGTCATGAGATATAGATGGAACGGGAAGCCTGGTACATAAAACTCACGCTTGTTGTTCGTGAAGCTAGAAGAACTCGACTGGCGTTTTCCCAATGCATGAAGTGGGTTGCCATCACCAGCAAAGATGGCCTCAAGAATACCCATGTCTGACATGCACCATACAACCAGTATCGTTACGAGCGCAAGCAGAACTAGTACGATGGGACCGAGCATCTTTCGTAGCCGTGCCTTGTGGCAGGCACGGTGCGAGCGAGTCTGCGAGCATCCGCACGCCGAGTCGCTGACGAAGTGTTGTTCGCATTGTTGGGCATATTTCTCATCGTCGTAATATGAACCGCAGAACTGTGCTGGCATCGCACTAGCGGTAGGCTGTGTACAGACTGGTGCCATAGTTGCAGAGGGGACAGTTGGGTGGGGATGCGACGTTGACGTGGCAAGGGTTTGCTCAGCAGGTCGCAAGTTGAGGTTATAAGTAGTGGAGCTTTCTTTCTCGGTGCCAAGCTGGAGGGGGCCTACAGCATGCGTATTGCCACAACCCCGCAGCACTAGGGCATAGCCCCTGGGAAAAGAGAACATCAGACCTGAACTTTGGATATCTGACTTTATTGAACCGCAGATAAGAGTGCATATATACAAAACCCCTCCTACACCAAGTATGCTACAGCCAACTCTATCAAAGTTTGAACAAAATACCAAATGTCACCTAAGGTGCATATCGGGTTCTAACGCATCATTGCCCAAGTTCATACCCTTTGATAGATAGGCTTCCTTCCTACCTGGGGGTTCCCCTGGCCCATTTCGGGTTTGGTTGTAGAGGTCAGGTTCACGTATGATAATGTTAGATGAATGGCTTGAGGTTTGAGCAGAGTTGTATTCACGGGCTGGTTGTCATTAACCGTTGGGCCTATGTGAAAAGCCGGTGAGATAAATGACATACAGCCAGCAGGAAGAGGTGTACTTAGAAGGTATGGGTCCACATCGTCGACGCCTAGCTGGAGGGAATTTGATTCCTATTACCAGACCCGCTTTATCTGCAACAGAGGAAACTCTGTGTACAAGACATAACACTATTTCCTGCCGTTTGGTCTCTAGAAAATGAGTTTAAATAGGCGACACTCAACTTGAAGGGATTACCGAAAGCCAGTACAGGGACATATGCACCATGTTCGAAACAATGACCCAGATGCCAAGACCTGTCTACATCGTTATCAACACAGGAAACCACTTCAGTGAGGCAATACAGCCCATGTTCGTCCAGATGGGTTTATCCACAGGGGTAACGGGCAGGGATGACAGATACAATCCCCTGACTGACCTGGTGGAGCTTATATGACTTACCCGCAGTCCCCAAGGCTCTTTCGATGCGATTGACGGCTGGCTTACAAATGCGTTGTGCCTGAGACGTCAGAGATATGATACATCCTGCAAGCGGGTAAAGTCCAATTGGATGTGCCACCATCAACTCACGCTAACAACATATCAGGTTTCGGCGAAATTTCCCCCGTACTGCCTATGCACTCAGTGGGTATGTTCAACAGCAGTGAAAGGAGGTCCTAGAGTGGGCGCACCTTATCTCGGATCAGTGAGGGTTGGATGCTCAAAGAGAATAGTACGGGTCGTGGTCAGCTGCATTACACCAAGCGTCTTCCCAGGTGCATAATAATACAAGAATCACGCATCACCGGCATCATCTTCTGGAGGTGCGAGTCCGATATCTATAGTGTCGGGATCGGGGAACCACCCCCACGTCCCAAAGTCCACCTTGAATTCGCCCGTTCGTCCGACTTGCACCTCAACTCCCTCTGCCTCGAGCGCGTCCCGTTGTCGCTGTGCGCCGTCTGTTCCGGGGCCACGGGAGGATATCGTGCCCGCTGATGATATCACTCTTTGCCAGGGAACTGGAGGCGCAACGTTGGGGGACAGGAACTTGAGAGCTGGGGGAAGCAGTTGGGTGAGACTTGTCTGCGATAGAGGAAATACGAGTGCATGTAGCGAACCTTGGCCAACATGCCGCGAGTAGCTAGGCATCCCGATCAGTTTCGCGATATGACCTGCAACAGATGTGGCCAGTGGCTTCCAGTGCGGAAGCGGAGGCCATAATTAATAATCTTACCATAGCTGGTGACGCATTGGTTGGGAATCCTTCATACCGCAACATGCCATTTGTATGATGAATCATTAATCAGGACAGGTCGTTGAAACTTGATCAAGACGCACTGTCGCACGACATGGTATACCTACAAGTGCCGTAGCAATGCAGAGACGCGACCTTTGACGATGAGTCACCAGGTTACGGTTGATCAGTGCATCAGATTTGACATACCGCAGAGTGAAATTCCGCGCTGTCCATAGAATCAGCTGGAAAGACGTAGTAGTCAGTACCAATGCAGCATCATGCATGTTAGACAAAGAATCAACTCAACATTTGTTTAGATGGGCTGTCGGACCACTTTCGAACCCCAAACAGCGCAGTCCCCGCCGATCGATCGATCAGTCCTCGACACTGGATTGCTGTTGAACCACATATTCGTCGTGAAGCCCATTGATCAAGCCGATAACTTTGCCCTACCAGGATACACAAGGGGAACAGTGAGATTGATATGTCTTCCTTGTTTCAGGAAAGGCTGTGTGACAATATTTGTCGCCCCACGCAACGGTTGGCAAGGCTCGCCAGTGCGGCACAATTGTATATAAGCTTGCATCTTGCAGCACTGGAAATTCTCGAGGTGTCTCTTTCCTTGCAGCAGACTCTTCACGAAATGGACGCAGCTCAGTTCAACGCTTCCGTATGAACCATTCCGGGTTTCTTCCTCAGCTCCTGTAAATTAACGAAATGCTGTCTCATGCACAGGTTTTCAATCTCATCCAAATGATTCCACCGCAGAAGGTCACCAGCTGCGGGCATCTCGCCAAACTCGCTGGCGCGCCCTCCCAAGCCAGGCGCGTCAATCAATGTGAGCACCCGTGGTCCATTCAGCACATGCACTTACTGGTTTTCTGCAGTGGTCAAACTCCTTGGCCAGATGGCCTCGTGTGCCCCTTGGCACCGGGTGGTCTCTACTTCTGGCATCGTCGCCGAACACGGCGGCCTGGGTGCAGCGCAAAAGCAAGCACTCGAAGACGAAGGTGTGTCCGTACGCACGGGCATACTTGGAGAGTCCCGAGTCGAGTTCTCTCGGTGGGGTTGGTTCCCCGAACACGCCAAACTCGTGTGTAGAGTCGACTCTGATGACGAATGGGGTGCATGATGAGATGCACTCGTGCTATTTCACTGCATACCTCTCATGGCATCTTCTCTCCATCTCTTGGGCATTCGGATCTCTGTCGCAGTGTATCATTACTGGCATCATAGAGCTTTTTGACAACTTCTGCTGCTTTAGTACATGTTGTGTTCATTTACTGGTGTATCCAGGTCACTCGTTGCATCTTTTTTCCCTTACCATCCTCTCTTTTGATCCTGTACCGTGTGTCTGTAGTTGTAATGTAGCTAGCGAATGGAAAGTTCGTCATCATTGACTCGTAAACACAATTCAAGTTGCTCCCAACTACTCATGTCCGATTCGCTGTACGCAGCGTGTGCAGAGGTTCTTACCGTATGTCAAGGCCTCAAAGACGACCTCTCAGCGGTCCTTGATCCCTCGACGGGGTTCGCACCCAAACTGAGACATCTTTGTCGCGAAAAGTAAGCTGTTCCAACTCCAGGCCCGGCATCGAAACTGTTAACACTCAATCCAGAATCGAAGAACTCGAGCGTACCTCTTCCACCAATGTACCACAAGCCGAGCTGGACGCACTGCGTATGGAGGCGAACACCTGGGGCCTCCTACAAGCCCTGATGCCGTAGGTTCGCCATTCCATACGAAGACACGTCCTGATGACTGCCACTGCAGAGCACGCAAGATGGAGCCAGCGGTCTACCCACATCCTCAAAGACTCCTCGCGCAAAATCCATTCACGCCCACGTCGACACTTGCACAAGCTATCATGCACGCGTCCCCATTGCTGTCCGAGCTCATCGTCGTGCGGGAATGGCTGCACGAGACGGCCTCGCCCCCTCAACATCCCGAAGTGACAACCGGCTACTGGAAGTTCACAAAACACAACGTCATGCAGGGCTTGCGCACGGGATCGGGGCCTAGGGAGGGGCTTGTGAAGGAGATGGACCCAGACGCGGTCAACAGAGGGGACGGTCGGACTCTCGCTGCTGATGATGCGGTGCGCGCTTTCGAACGGTTCAGCGAGTGATGAAGGTTTTACTAACTATTGTCATCGTAGGCGTTTGAAAAATCACTTGCACAGGCTGTTTATTCGTTCATACGTGCTGGGCGGTTGGACGACGCCGTTGAGCTGTGTCGCAGGGCACATCAGCCTTGGAGGGCCGCTAGTATCAGGGGATCACTATTGTTCCAGTGGAGAGCTATAGGTATGTTCAGTGAATCTAATATATGCGCGTGTTAACGTAGCATGCAGCCAATGAACATCGTGACGACGGCCTAGATGACGAGGATGATGCAGAAGGATGGCAGGGGAACCAGAGACGGCGATTGTGGAAAACAACATGCATACGTGCCGCTCTGAATGTGAGTTTACCGCTCTTCGACATAAGGCCTCTCGTTAATTCGTTGACAGCCTGATCTCTCTGATCCTGAGCGAGTCACTTACGCAGCGCTCAGTCCCACACCGCAGACATTCAGCGTCCTCAAGTCGGCATGCAGGACGTGGGAGGATCACCTTTGGGCTCAGATTAGCGTCCTGTGTGAAGAAAAGCAAAGCGCGGAGATGCTCAAGCTCAAAGGGTGCTATTGGGAGGGCGGGCTCGCGGCACTCGAAGAAGCGCCGTGTATGCCTCCGAGCAACAGAGATGAAGAGGAAGAAGAAGAATGGGAAAAAGAGGCAACATCTGCACTGGAGACACTAGGTGGAGTCGTTGTTGACGACGGGTCAGACACACTCAGTTTGTCTGCTTTGCTCGCTAACGTTCACCTAGACCTCCCGCCGATAACGCGTTCCATGTGTCTCAGCTAGCCATTATCCTCAACCGCATCCAACCACTACTCGAAACTTTTGCAGTGGGCTTGAGGGATCGTATATATGACCCAGATTCATCTGAGTATGCTCCCGCCTCGACGCGATGGCAGTAGATCTGATCATGGTCCAGGTATCCAACTATGACGCGTTTCTTTGCCCACCTGTGCCTCTTCCTACAGATGATAGATATCTCAACACCACCACTAGCAACTCAAGTCATTCTGGAAGCGTATCTCCAGGTCCTTGAGGTTCGTTCTCGCTCCATATGGGAGTTTATACTGAACCGATTGCGCTACTAGGCTGCTGGACAACGAGAATTGATAGCAATGTATGCAGGCGCATTGGGTGACAATGCAGTAGAACGCTATGCGATGTTCCTAACATCGCTAGATCTCACCGCTGATATCAAGGAGCGCCGATTGGCTCTGACGCGTGCACGTGAACACGGTCTGGATGTCAATACGGTCGCTATTGTCACAGCTGAGCGAACGATCGAGAAGGTATTTGAGGTGAGTAGTTTAGTGTACCCGCTCTCTTGGTGTTCGGGGCACTGATAGTCGCAGCTCCTGCCTCCCCCCAGCGGACCACTGCCGTCCCTTATTGCACCTCAGCAAGAACCGTCAGAGGCGGAATTATTACTTCTACGTTCAATAGAGTGGACAACGTTCATCGAGGCTACGTATGATACCGCACTCGAACAGGCAACAGTCATCATGCGGTATTTTTTGGGTGTGTGCACCAAGTTCTTTGGCCTCGGTAACTGCCCTTACCCCTGACCAGCCTCGGGACGCGTCAATTTAGCACGTAAGCTGCTGGGCATGCTGCCCCGCGAACTCGCCGCTATCGACGAGCCCGAGGATCGTGCGACAGAGTATCTCCACTATCGGCAGTTCTTTAACATCTGGGAGCTTTTCGACAGAGTTGTACAGTGCCAATCACTGCAATTGTCCCTGATGAACAAGGATACGCGGGCAGCTTGGTTGAGCGACTACAAGGTCTGTCATCCGAACCAGCCACAATAATGCTGCTCAATGTTATTCCATCAGAGTCTCATCGATCAAACCCACGACGCTACCATAAAACTGCTGACTTCGGACTGGATGCTGTCCAACACCGATGCGAGCGGAGGTAAGCAATGCCTCTAGGCTTCCATCCACTGGGATAAGTAATAATGCGCATCAGGATCCATAGTGGACCACCGACATCGCGAGATGTTGCGCGTTAGGCAGATTTATGTGCCGGAGCTGATCCTTCGGTTGCATGTCATGTTGTTCTCTTCGCGCGAGCATATCCCAGGGTACGTCCATGTGTCCATCTCCGTTCAGAATTTTTACTCAATGCTATTGCGATCTTATGTCTAGTAACCTCCGAGTCGCGGTCGAGCTCGTGAACATTGTTGCGGACTCACGGTATAAACTGTACGATGACTTTTTGCACGCCGATGGGCGTAGGCTGGCGGAGTATTTGGGCGCGGTGCGTGGTGCGGTGTTGGTTGGATTGGAGGATGGAGGGTCGGATCCGTTCAAGGTCGTATTAGCGTCGTAACGCAACGCGCACTGGGAGGATGCTCTGATGTAAAAGAGAAGGGTATGACATAGGACAATGGACACGAAGAATTTATGTGACTGCACCAAACAGTACGACGAAAGAAACAAGAGAGACGATACTCACTTTGATTACTATTGTTGCCCCAAGAAGGAAGGTGGATGTGAGAGCTTGAATCCAATAGCAAATCATTTATTGTGCAATTGCTTACAACGGGCCCGGCTCATCCAGGTTGTCCCGATGGGTTTCGTTGCGACGGTACTACAGGCTGCTCAATTCCGTGACTCGAGTGACATGAATAATCTGTCTCTCGGCGAAATTATTCAATGGTGGTGGCCTTCATGTAGAACTAGATTTGAACTTGGGGAACCAGTAGGACACTATAGCATGTGCAATCTGGAAATGCGTCGACATTCTTTGGACCTCCGCTTGGACATCCGCGATGCCATGTGTCTGTCTCAGTCTGCGTATATTCTCCTCTTGATACCTGACAACTACTATGTTACGCTTGTCGTGCAATGGATCCCATTTCTAGATCTCTTATTTTGCTGTCGAGATCATCTCCTCTACGCGTAAGTGTTCGCTGGGATGCTGGGCGCAGAAGTCGGGTGCTTTCTCTCCCGCAACGCTGTGACTATGCATTGAAAGGCGTCAGTTTCCCTATCGGAGGAGTCGCCAGATCAACAATGCAATGGTCGCCGATTGTTTGGGCTTGGGAACGATAGTCGGTGAACGCATACGCAGGTGTGTCGGGAAGTTGTCTGGTGGCAGTGATTTTGTTGCCGTTGGCCGTGACCACGCTGAACATTTTAGTGAGAGCCGGGCGTGATTGGAAGCACTCCATTTTCCAGGCCAACGAGCGTATGTGCTTTGGTGTGTATGCCAATCTGCACGAGGATATAAAGAGGTGGGCACTGCAGCTCGATCGTGTGCGAGTGTATGTACAGTGCTCTTTTCCTCCCGTGCATCGAAATCGATATCCACTACGTGTCTGCGAGCTCGTTGGCGACGTCCGGGTCTAGGCTTCGTCATGGGTGTGGCTAACCCGCGCGGGTCACGGGTGCGGGTACCACATGGGTGCACGCACAATGACAACGACAACGGTGAGTACCATTACCGCTACCCTCACTCGCGATGGTGATGATAGCAGCGATGAGTGGCACGGCCGCTACCATCCCTATGCACTATGTCGACTACCACCACAGCACGCACGCGCACAATGACGACGACAAGTACCACCACCACTTCTCCCCCTCCACCTCTCACATCGAAGTACCCAATGACAACAATGACCACGATACTCACATGAACACGACTGCCCACCAGCCTCGACGACATGATCACCACCGCCGCCGGGACGACCCACGACCACTAGCACCACCACAACAACCACCTGGACGGCGGCAATGGCGATCACCACCACTTGGACGACTGACCACCAACGTCGACGACGCGATCACCACCATTTGGACGATCGACCACCTACCACCATCACCTGGGTCGCTGACTACCAGTGTCAACAACGCGACCACCACCTGAATGACGACGAATGCAGAGAGGCGCCTTCCTCTCTCTAACCCATTCCCGCCGTTTCGCTAGGTAGGTTGTTTGGAGTCATTCTTGTTGACCTCTCACTGATCCGTTTCTCGTCGTTTCGCCAGGCCCTGTTTTGCGCTACCCCCCATCCATACTGTGCTGCATTTTTTTTTGTGCGCATTATACTCAATTCCTCTTGTCTTACCAATATTTCACACGTATTGGAGGGCTCTCAAGGCGGCCTAGGGGTCGCGTTCTCCGGCTATTAGTACCCAAATAGCGCGCCCTTTCGGGGCCATTAGAGTTGGATCATGTCATAGAAATGTTAGTCGGGCATTCTTGGGGTGCCTAAAATGCCGACAAAAACATTAGCCCACACAAGGAGAAAAAGGTGGATTTAACACCAAAGTTGCGAGACGTGCGTGACATGCACGAAGGGGTGAAATCCCCGGACGGTCGGATTTTGTTGATTCGAAGGCCGAGACTTCCTTACAGCCATAGCTACCGAACTCAAACAGGCAAACACAGTCATCATGCGGTATTTCTTGGGTGTGCGTCAAGATCTTTGGCCTTGTTAACTACCCTTACCCCTGATCAGCACGCGTCAATTTAGCACGTAAGCTGCTGGACATGCTGCCCCGTGAATCAACGGGCCCACAGAGTATCTCCACTATCGGCAGTTCTTTGACATCTGGGAGCTTCTTGACAGAGTTGTACAGTGCCAATCGCTGCAATTGTCACTGATGAACAAATACGCGGGCAGCTTGGTTGAGCGACTACGGGGTCTGGCATCTGACTCCATCAGGGTCTTATCAATCAAACTCACGACGCCACCGTAAAGCTGCTGAATTCGGACTGGGTGCTGTCCGACACCGATGCGAGTGGAGGTAAGCAATGCTTCTATGCTTCCCTATAATGTGTATCAGGGTCCATAGTGGGCCATCGACATCACAAGATATTGCGGGTACGTCCATGTGTCCATCTCCGTTCAGAATTTTCACCCGATGCTATTGCGATCTTGGGGATAATATATCTAGTACCTCCGAGCTCGTGAACTTTGTCGCGGACTCGCGGTGTAAGCTGTATGACGACTTTTTGCACGCAGATGGGCGTAGGCTGGCGGAGTATTTTGGCGCGGTGTTGGTTAGGAGGGTCGGATCCGTTCAAGGTCGTATTAACGTCGCTACGAAACGCGCGCTGGGAGGAGGGTGATCCGACGTAAAAGGGAAGGGTATGACATAGGACAATGGACACGAGGAATTTATGTGACTGCATCAAACGGTACGACGAAAGAAACAAGAGAGACGAAGAAAAGGACCAAGAAAGACATACTATATATGACATCAGCGATAACGTCGAGCGGCAAGATACGAGTTGCAAAACGTGCGTGGTATGCGTGATCTTGTTGATTCAGAGGCCGAGCCTGCCTTACAACCCTAGCCACGAGCTCCTGAATCTGGACAAATTCGCCTGATCAAATCTCAGGCAAAGTCAATAGCGTGCGGAGAATACATGTGCAGGGACCAAAAAACCGAGCATGGTTTATCCCCTCCCATGTATAAAACGCAGACGAATGGAGAGCCATTCTTCAAACAGTTCTTCGCTTTTGACTATCAACATGGTCCGTTTCCTCGGTGTCGCCTCCTTGCTGTTCTTTTCGTATATTGCGGTTGTAGCTGCCGACAGTGTCCCGCGCGAGCAGACGAGTGACGCTATCACGCTTTTCGGGCGAGCCAAAGGTTGTCCTAATAATAAACGTGAGTCATATGATGACATTCAACTCAAACAACTCACCTACTCATTTTCCTCACAGCCAAGTGCCCTAACAATAAGTGCTGCGCCAAAAATTACTATTGTTGCCCCAAGAAGCAGGGTGGATGTGAGAGCTTGAATTCAATAGCAAATCATTTATTGTGTTGCTTACAACGGGGCTCATGCAGGCTGTCCCGATGGGTTTCGTTGCGACGGTAAAGGCTGCACAATTCCGGGACTCAAGTGACACGAATAGTTTGTCTCTCGGCGAAATTACATAAAACATAATATTCAATGGTGGTGGCCGTCATGTAGGATTAAGTTGAACTTGGGGAGCCAGTAGGATGCTAGTATGCAGTGTTGAGCAGACGTGAATAAAAAACCCATACATACCTAAAACGCCTACAAAAACATTAGCCCACGCAAGGAGAAAAGGAAGTGAAGTGAACCCAGATTGCAATCAGCCTCAGCTGTTCCCCGATGGTGACGGTGAAAAATGAGGCCTTCAGGGTTGCAGTGCTGATACCGTTAACACCCGCGTCAATACTGTCAATACCAGCACCCGCCATGCCGATGCCAGCACCACGTGGCTGTCATGCAGGTATGGCTGGTACAGGTGTTAGTGGTACTGATGGGCACCAGTAACGCCAGCCCCATACTAGCATCCGACCCAAACCTGACACGTCGATGGCCGTAGAAATCAACGTCTTTTGCAACTCCAGGTACAAATCCTTTATCGATGTTCTAAGGGCAGAAGGGAGAGAAAGATTTGTTGAGCCGTGGATACAACGGGAGATTCGTCTGAGTGGTGGACAAAATCTAAAATGGGGTGGGGAGTACAGTTGAGCGCTCTGGTGACATGCGCGTCCTTGGAAGGCATGAAGGGTACTCACATACATAGAGGTGGACAGGCATAGAGACGAACTGAACAAACACATGACAACCCGCGCTTCCAGCCCATCCAAATTTCGTACTACCCTCAACATGACAGTCGTCTGAGTCCCCAGAATTGCCGTTCGGCCACTCCGCTGAGACAGAGGTAGTGTCCTCGTCGCGGTGCCAATAAACGGTTTCGCGCTGGAGCTATTAGTGTCCAGTGAGAATACTAATCTAACCATCAGGTCTTCAGGTATGTGCACCTGTAGGGACCATGAACGTCGTACTCACAAACCCAAAATCTGGCGAGTGTCGATCGTTCATGCGGCTTCAGGTATACCCTGGTGGTCGGCAAACTGGCCCTAGTACTAATCAGTCCAAAGTTCAACTAGGTAGGACACAGCTTGGCCTTGCCGTGCATGATGGTGGCTTGGAAGCTGGTACTGTGATTCACGAGCTTGCCCATGGTTTGTCTACGCAGTTGTTTGGGTGACCCTCTGAAAATATTGTGTCTGGGTGTCCCCAAACTGTGGGGCGCGAGGCAGCGCTACGAGCCTGCAGTACGAGAATACGAGAATACAAGAACAGATGCTGACACCTTTAAGACTTTCAAACTGCCACTACTGTATTGTGTGCTTGATGGACGAATACTTTGATCACTCCACCGGTGCCTGGGCATCGAATTGTACCGAAGATATTTGCAACTGCCCGCTCCCTCGATAACGAGCCCATCCCTCTATCTACGAGGCCCTCGACGACTAGCCTCAGTGGAGTATCCACACAGTCGGTAAAGTCCGGAAAGAGATACTTTGTCAGGCGCGCCTCATATTTCATGCGTACGATCCTATGTAACGGAGGCCCATTGCCGTTGCTTCCCAAGCATGGGAACACAATGTCTT
>Ga0307518_10001070_pt1 | contig 20507 bp, 26 predicted proteins | sample 25_EM_MG_FD_203889 | JGI IMG/M metagenome (GOLD analysis project Ga0307518, IMG submission 203889) | Populus trichocarpa ectomycorrhiza microbial communities from riparian zone in the Pacific Northwest, United States - 25_EM | ecosystem: Host-associated > Plants > Roots > Unclassified | place...
GAACGACACACTGCGAATTCATGCACCGGAGTTGTACAGAGTTGTAGATAGGACCTTTGGGCACCTCTGGCTGAAAGCCAGGGTCTTCAAGTTGTTGTGTTGTGGAGTTATTCAATGAATAGTCAAAGTTATGCATTAGGCATGCAATGATAGTATGGTACAATTTCGTAAAAGACTTGGGTGCATTGAAAGCAATGAGCGGAAAGCTCAGCCAGGAGTTTTGTACTAACCGCTGGCGGGAGAACCTGCCTTCAACCCAAAATAACACTTTTAGTGGTGTAATCACAGGTAACTAGAATGCACTAACCTGGACGAGAAACAGGAACTTTACAAGAACTGCTTGAATGCTTCAAAACATCCCAGAATGACGCGACGATTGTCCAAAGGTCTCATACCCTCGCTGTAGCGGCGGGTGGGTCTAGGTACAGTGGGAACGTGGGCATAGACGATCGTTTCTTGCGCAGGGTACTCGCCGAATTGGACAGCACGAACAAGGTCGGCAGTGACCGGAATCTTATAGAATGCGGGCATCGTACCCTTCATTGTGATCCCAGGTATGACCTTGCTCTGGAGGGGATCCACCGCGAGAATTTCCACGCGCGTGTTATTGTTGTTATAGAAGGCAGCGATCGCCTCCGCAATGAGCTGCGGCACTGGATTGGAGCTTTCCATGTGTCGTTTGTCTTCTTGAACAAGTAGCAAGATGTCCTGGTCGTTCATGATGCAGACATCTGTCTTGGCGTGCTTCTCTTCACCACAAACCCAGAATGGCAGGTCTTTCCTCGTCCTTGCGACTCGGTCCACATCCCTACCTGTGTAACGAAGAATCCTGAAGAGGTCGACAACAAAGTCAGCAACAGCAGATTCCTCGCCAGGAGACATATGCATGGCGAGATCCATGGTACGGAGGAACGTGTAAGCATCGTCGCTTTGCACGGTGGCAACATCTTGCGCAGTGAGAACTTCATTGTTGATCTGAGGATCGGGAGGATTTTGGGCGCCAAAAAACGTGGCGAAATCCTGATAAACAACTCTGATATTGTAGGCAGCGAGCTCGTGGGGGGTCCAGTCACTACCAGACTTTGAGGAACGTATGATGTTGGCCATCCTGAAACGCAGATGATGAAAATGTTGATTTAAGGTATATCACCGGTATCACTTACAAGAATAAGTGAAAGGGCTAACAACGTGAGAGGCAACGTTGATGACTGCATGCTACGGACTACATAATTAGGAGGTCACATGGGTACTTAGCCCCTAAGGGCACATCAAGGGGGTATGACAGCATGATGAGTTTACCCTGGGGCAGAAAACGATAGCAAGCGAGGACATTGGCAGCTTCGAGGCGTGTAAGCATGTCTTGAAACTCGTCATGGCGAAGAACGTGTGCGTGTCGGTCTTCTTGGTTGGTGTGGCTCATGTCTCTGTGAGCTGAAGCCGTGTTCTTTCGATGGCGACGATCAACCCTCTCTACTGGATGGATTCCTGACAGTGTTGCACGCATGGTGGGCAGAGCGACTATAATGGACTTTTCCACTACCCTATAGAATAGCGAGTGATACAAATTCTAATCTCCAGAATGACAATGATCATATACTCAAGTTCGAGGACAGGAGTGACGAGTTAGCTACTGCACCATGAACAGAACAAGTTCATCGAGAAGCGGGCGTGCGTGGGTGTTGTCCAAGTGCTGGGGCATTTGCGATGAGGGTCTACTAGTAAACTCGCCATTAAAGAAGATAGAATGGCGCCATTATGCCCGATGGGCAGCAACGAATATCGCGCGCTCATTGCCATCCTCGAGGCGTTGGCGACGTTGTTCCACCGGTACCATTCCTGATGAATGTTTCGGTTTTTCGATTCCGACGCACCGCGAAGGATATTGATCAAACTAGTTCGAGGTGTTGGTACGCACCCATTGCCCTTTCGACGACTATACTTGCAGTCAAGTACTTCAACACTGTGCATTTATGTCATTTCACCTCAGGATAAAACGGTAGGATCCTTATTGATATTTTGCCACTGCTCAAGCGACTCGAGGCGAGAATACTGAAATGGGTATTGGCACCGTGTATGGAGCTGATGAGCCAAGTGCAGTGCAGGACAGTGCAGTTATTGAGTTGAGACGAACAAGGAGGGTACTTCGGCCCAATTCTGGCTGTGTCAGTGGGGCTGGTTGCTGGGGAATAGTTCGACAAGATATGGCTCTGCAGTGATGATGGTGAAACTGATACATACTGGTTTCGATGCGAATAAGTTGGTGAACAGGTTACGTTTGTGCCTGACACCAAAGCACCCGAAAAATACCCTCTGAGACGGACGACGACGAGCGACATGGAGGCAACATCCCCGGTGTTGATGAGCGAAGCCAGTGGACCACCCGTACGCTCGACGACTATTTTGGGTTCCTTTCTTCGTGCACGGCCGCGAGGAGTCTCCACTTCCAACCAGCAACAGCAACATCCAAGTCGACAGCTCTCCCCAGCCAACGACATCTCCCCTTCTCAATCACCTCCCGCAGCCCCGTCTGCAGCAGCAGTGACGGCGACAACGAGCAACAACAATCCACCATCACCCATCCCGCCACTCTCGCTACCCCCAAACCACAGAAGACGCTCGTTCGCTCCCCAAGGCCTCATCATCCCACAACCAACTCCAACGAACAACAACGCTACTGGCCCATCCCTAGGTATCTCCCATATCCTGCGACGCAGACGCTCAATCGGTGGTGGCACCAACAACGCTGCCCTCAGCCCCACCGTTCCATCACCTCTCGCTGACAATCCTCTCTCTACCGCCCTTCCTCCCAATACCACAAGCACCATACTTACCACTGTGGCCGGCCATACCATCAACCCGAACAACCCAAACCTAAACCTGATGCCTCTGGCAGTGGGCAACCGTGGACCTTCAAACCTATCTGGCAATCTCCCTCTGCACCACCGTATCCGTCTCGTCCCACATCTCGACTCCCGACGCACGCTCCGCTTCGAACCCATCACTCGGGATCTCAAAGATGACGACCCCCCACTTCGCATCGGGCGCTTCACCGACCGAGCTGGAGCTGGTCTCGCAGCCCAAAATCCTCTTAACTCCAACAAACTCGCCTTCAAATCCAAAGTCGTCTCACGTGCCCATGCAGAGATCTGGATTGAAAGTGGCAAATTTTTCATCAAGGATACCAAGTCGTCCTCTGGGACTTTCCTCAATCATCTCCGATTGGCAGCCGCTGGTCACGAGTCGAAATCGTTTCAACTCAGAGACGGTGACATTCTTCAGCTCGGTGTAGATTATCAGGGTGGTTCGGAGGATATATACAAGTCGGTGAAGATAAGAGTGGAAGTGGGCAGAGAGTGGCAAGCAGCAGCGAACGCCTTCAAGTACGTCAATCGTGGCTTGCTGTGCAATCGAAATTCTGATTTTTTTTCTACAGCACCAATGCTATCACACAACTCAGATCCCTTGGCATCGGCTGTGACCAACCCAAACTACACGAAACGACCAAAGGCAAAAAACGCCTTCCGAAACCAAATATACCCGACTGTTGCATCTGTCCGTGTATCTTTATCTATTTCTGCTATTGTTTATCAAATTTCAAATTTATCAGGTCTGTTTGCTGTGTCAATCCGACAAGCACTCTTTATCGCACCATGTTCGCATGCATTCCACTATAAATGTATTAAACCTCTTCTAGAGAAGCATACTTCTGCATTCTCCTGCCCTCTCTGTCGCAGTTTTGCGGACCTCGAAGAGGACGTTGAGGTTGAAGCAGACCATGAGGTCGAAGAAGGCGAGACAGACGATGACGATGCTGGTGGCATTGCTGGTGTAAACCGAGACCGAGAGGACGCCGGGGGCATATGGGAAGACTTTGCTTGTGCTCCTGTCTCTGCGCCTGTCCAGAGCACCAACACTCTCGCCCAGCTCGCTAACGCTGGCACCCCTGTCCAACGTAACCTCCTCACCGCGCCGTACCCTTCGCAGCCGCGAGATGGCGCCGAGACGGAAGTCGAGACTGACATGATTCAATCCCACGAAACACACCGTCCACGTCGTCCGCGTGTGACGGTCCGAACGGAGGGGCATATCGTCGTACCTTCTACGATGCCTGCTTCTGCGCCTGTACTCAGTGATACCGGTCATCAAAATGCACATCTTCCACTCCAACTGCCACTGCCCCATCTGCTGCAGTCGCGAGACGCGGACGAGGAGATGATCGACGGGGATCTCGAAGATGGGGATCTGCATGCCGACGATGTGTACGTACGCCGGGCTGATCCATTCAGTCCAGGTCATACTGGTAATTCCTCCGCGGCAGCAGTTGTGAGGGATGATCTGTCCGAGGGCGAAGGAAGCGGGAGCGGGAGTGCTGAGGGTGCATTGGGACTCGGACTTAGCCTCGGGCTCGGACTTGGGATGGTCATTGAGAGTGGACATGATGCCGAGGGCACTGTAAGTGGTGGAAAGCGCAAGCGGTGATTCGGATGGTGTTTAGAATGGCTTCCTTTTGGCGATGGTCTGGACCGCATATAGTATGTGGCCCGGACACGGACGCGTATTTCTTCATCTCACTTGTTCATCAAAACACCACACGGCCCATGATCACACGTTTTCCATCCCTCCAACTCCCGTATTCGCGTGCCCTTCTGGTCTTCGTTTTCGTGCCATCAGTTTGCTAAAACTCATTACACTGACTCTAGCGTTCTATTTGTGTATCTGACGGGCTGGATTCTGTCCTTTTACCCCTTGCTGTCTCTCTCACTCTCTCTTGCCGCCGATCGATCCATATTTTACATCAATATTCGAGCTCGCCTATTCGATTCAAGGTGTGGATAAACCGCGCAAATTTTAACAATGACCCGCGCGTATGTCGTCGCCCTGATGACATCTATTACCGTTATGTGCACACATGCGGCTCCTGGATCTTTCCTTGTCTGTCCCTCCTCCCTCCTCTGGTCCATTCTTACTCCGGTCTTTACCTCGATCACCACAACGTTCACCGTCGCGCATTGCAAACGCGAATTGCAACCAACCACTGCAACCAACACATTTACCTAATTCCAGAGCTCACTACGCTTCGTTTCTCACTCTGCGATCACTCTTCTCTCCATGTTGATCCACCTTTCAAAGGGTACCATTTTTTTCAATTTTGTTCTTTGATGTCTATCAATTGTCTACTTATTATACATACAGGTACATATCCGTAGGGAGTGCACTAGTAGCTAGCGATGGTGTAATATGCATTGTCTTCTCTAAAATATCCCGCCTCGGGAGTTTTTTTTTTTTTCTTTTTTTCGAGATGCCCACCCTCACTGGAGCATCAATAAACTTTGGGGACTGATTGTCGACCAGGTTCCAATGATCTTTAAATGACTCACAATTTGAAGACATTTGCCGGCAGAGGAAGTGTCACTGATTGCCAAGGGTTATCTAGTGTTGCGCCCATAGTGCATATGGCAAACATTGACCGATCTCACCTTATCCATTTATGTACTAATCAGATGGGGCCCATCATGATGGGCCTAGTACCATTTTTACTTTTGTCCAGCACCATTTGTGCACCAGGCTTGGTGCTTATAGAAAAATTGATGTTACATGTGGACGTGTTCACCACAGCAACGAATGCTCTGCAATCGCCTCTAATGTGAAAGTTTGCAACTCGAACCACATACTGGCTTGCGTGCCAGTTTTGCTGTACCAGTCAAACCTCATGCATCCTCGAAATTAGGGGCGTTCTTGTCTACGACGTGCAATCCGGTCACTGGATTACCTGTCCCTCTGACACCTTCCTCCCATGCGCACACCCTTATGCATTCCCATCATGCCATGGCCTTTCATTGCCTCGGACGGCCCACATGATCACGACCGATGATCAGACACATCCAGTAACCGCTAACTTACACTGAGCTGGCCATAACCTGTCGTAATAAAGCTGCCCTAACTAATCCAAATTGCCCAGACTCCCGGCGGCCTCGTTTTCAACTTGAAATCCATCCCAACGCCGAATTCTCATATGTTTTTTTTAGTACTCCTTCTCAAAGCGCCCGTGTGACAAGTTGTTCAGCTTATCTTCTTCCGCGTCCAGTTTCCGTACAAGGATCCAAAATACAAGGCCGGCAACTGCACAAAGAACAGCGATGGACCCATAGTTCCAGACGAGAAGCGGGTCAGCAGAGAGGGCTATATGAACACGGAAGAGATGGTCAACATATGTTGCAGGCGCGGAATGTGCCGAAGGAGACCGGAGACCGGACTTACATACAAAAGCCTCTCCTATGGCAGCTGCAAGAGCGGTCATGAAGAGGTAGATGGACATGACAAGCGAACGCATGTTCCTCGGGGCCTTTGTGAAGGCGTATTCGAGGCCGGTTATCGAGGCTAGGATTTCGCTGAATGCAATCAGAATATAGCTGAAAGCGACAGAAATAAATAAATGTTAGCTGCTGTGTCTACCCAGCTTTTGGAAACTCACGATCCACTCTGAATCCAAACATTTAGGGGCGATACGCGCGGGATTCCGTTTGCGTCGACACATGTACCCGCGTGGTATCCGCATGGATTAGTCTGGTATGTCAGATCTTCGTTGGATCCGTAATTCGCGATCAGCTGGAAATTGTTGCCGCACCTTGTAAATATAATGCTGAACCACAGCTGCCCATACCATCGCTCCAGCACCCGAGTAAAAACCCCAGGCAATCCTCCGCAAAGGGCTAAAGTTAATTCTCCGTCGAGCGAGCAATGGGTAGAACTATGGACGTGGAGGCAAAACGATGGTTTGAATTAACTCCACAGACCTCTACCAAAATATGCACTTACGACGAGGTCGCAAAGAGGGATGAATATGATGAGTGCAAGAGGATCCAAGTTGGAAAGTACATCATTCGGAAGACCGTGCGTGCTCATCGTTGCAGCTTGCGATGTCAGGTTGTTGTTTAGTTGGTTATAAGACAGCCCTAGAAATCGCAGCATCGTCAAATCCCGTTCATCTTCCACCAGGAACGCACCAGACAGACGCACAGTAGATAGGGTACCACAAGAAAACGGAGCAGGCTTTGAAACCACGTCGAAGCTCGTCCACCCAGCTGTCATCGTACCCCATCCATCTCGGTTTCTCTCCCACCACTTTGCTTGGTTTGGCACTCTCCCAAAAGTCGTCCGCGGTCAAGTTGTGGACGACTTTGATCGGGTTCCAACTCCATCTCCCGCGAGTAGCATAGCGCCAGGTGCGAAGGGCAGTAGGAAGGACCGAGCCTGTTGGGGGGGAGGTCCGGTATTTGCCGTGTCCATACCAGAGAACCAAGGGCGAGATAAGGAATACACATGTGGGAAGTGTAAACGCTAGCCAGAATCCGACATACTGCGAACGAGAAAGTGAGTCCATCAGTGGCGTCATTTTCAGGTACAAAGGATGTAATCAAACCTTTTCCGCGTAGACCATTCCAATCTGGCCAACGAGCGCCCCGATGTTGATGAAAAGATAGAAGTACTATGTTACATATAGAGATATTGAACTCGATATGGACAAGGTAGTAACTCACCATGTAAATTCTGGAGGTCGTCAGGCTGGGGTCCACGATGACACGTTCCCCAGACTTTGTGATACGAATGAACCTTTTCGTCTGTCGATACTGTTCAGCCACCAGAGGGGAGATGTTGGATTTGAATCCCCCAGTTCCAGCGCCAGTGACGATCATGGAGAGGATAAACAGTCCAACGGATGCATTGCTACCTATGACCCCAGGGATGGCGGAAATGATCATAATGACATGACCAACCATGGCGATCGCCACGCTCACACAGACGGTCTTATAGCGGCCCCAGTACGTATCTGCAATGTAGGCGCCGGCGATAGGAGTCACATACGCCCTGTGCAAAATGGTCACAAGGGATGCGATGGAATAGAGTGGGTATTGCTACCGTTCCGTACCAGAATTGATAGAAGGTCGTGAGACCCGTAGACATCCGCTGGCCTTTGTCAAGAGCACCAGATTGGCCACTTCCTCCGCCGGCACCCGTCGTTGAACCGGGTGGGAGCGGTTGCTGTATGAAATTGGTCTGCAAGAATGGTTGTTGAGAAATTGGGTTGGGTTGTGGATATGATGTGACGTACAAAGACCGCGCTGGCACCTGTCGCAGAACAAGCATCAAAGGTTTAGAAATCTGTCTGTACGACGTCAACGACTTTCACACCGTAGAACTATCCATGAAGTAGGAATAGTGAGTAGATAGCTCAACTGCGATTGGATTAACAGAACACTCACGGAAAAACGTTCGGCCAATTCTACAACTGCGATCACTGGATTGGGTCAGGAGCGTCTCTAGGAAGAGGTGCGGAAGAACCAACAGAAAGCGGTCCACGGAATAGCATCAGAGATCCTTCGAAGCGTAACAAGCTCTTCCTCGGATGGAAATTCAAGTCCCGCATGAGCGTCATCTGAGTCGTCGATGGATTCGTGCGCGGTTACCGCCTTCTTCTCCAGAGAAGCGTCGTAAGAAATGACTTCATGGCGTTCTGCTACTGCCATTGCAGCGACGACATCGCGGTCCAATGCCATCCCGGACGCAAGCGTGAATGGGGGTCGTTTGATGGTAGAGGAATGGGGGAGAAGAGGAGAGAACCCCACAAGAAATGCCTGTTCATTTTAGGGCCAACCATGTGAGGGGGTGAATGGGATCGAGATCTTCTCCTTTGAACTCATTGTCAATGCCGCATCCGGAAGTCATAAAGTTCGCCGACCCCTGGGAAATCAGCATGTGGGTTGTTGCTCCAATCCGAGCAACCTTGTGGTCTCTGCTCTTGGCGGGAGGATGGAAACGGATCAAACTTACACCATGTGGTGCGCTGCCCTGTTCTGTGGATATCAGAGTTCCACGATCAGCATCACCTAAAAGCGGAGTTTCTTCTTTGCGTCGTTGGGGCGCCCAAGTTCCAACCCAGGCGCAAGGCCAGCCCCGGATTACTACCATCACATCCACATCTTGGCGTCAGCAGCGGATGAGATATGGGGAAAGAAACTATGTAATAGTTTGCCAACCTCAAGACTCGAATCCAATGAAAGAGTCGACCTTCCTCCACTACGGAAAATGGGCTTTATTCTTGCCTGCCACCTTGATCTATATCCACGCGAATTGATATCCCCCCCATGATGCATAGAGCACTTCGGCATCATAAAAGCGAACAAGCGATGCCATACGCAAATAATGCAATGCTTGAATCGAGGTTGCGCAGTACCTACGTCTTCGGGGCTCAAGTTGCACGGCGAATCGCAAGCGTCAAGTTTCACCAGTGTGACCATCGATCAGACTGCTGAACGTGTTCTCTAAACAGTTACAGTAGTATACAATAGGATAGTCAAGTACTAGTTTCCGTGCTTCGGTTACCTACATGTGACAAAAGAAACCAGAATGACGTTTAGAGGCTATTAGGGAAGAAGACACCAACCATGCAAAATTCTCCAGCGGGACAAGAGCAGTCTCCCTTACGCAGACCAGAGACTCGAAAGGAAAATCGTTTCTCCTCGACTGCACGCTGCTTTGTAACGCACTCACCTCCGTTTCCACACTCGGAGGTAGACCAAAGCTATGCACGGATCCTCAAGCTCACCTACCTGTAGTGCCCAGTTGAGATGATCTACTACTGCCATGGAATGGAGGAAATGCATTGTACACCGGTGTGTTCCTGTGGGCGAAATAGCCTGCGTCGGGGGTCGGCGTGTTCAGGGATGGCAAGCTCGCCGTCTGGCGCATATGATAATGATAATGATAATGTTGTGGTCTTACTGGGACCAGACGCAATCGCAATGTGGATGCTGCGTGTTAGTACGTCGGTGTTAGCACCGATAGAAGTGATGTGTACGCAAGCGCGCGAATTGGAGGAAATACATAACAACAATATTTGCGACCCAGGTCGCGTGACGCAAGACCTGCAAAGCCGTGTATCCTCCTCGCGAGGACCGCGAGATTCGTCGGCTGTAAGGAAAGGGGATATGTACTACATGGATGTCCATGACGACCGACCTGGAACGCAGAAAGCGCAGTGCGTGAGGCTGGGTTTGGGATCCCTCAAGCCTCAGGTCTGCAAGAAGACAGGTTGGCCTCCTTACAAGCTCATTATCCCGTCCGTCGCATGGGCTCTGAAGCTAAGTCAACCTACGCCCACGCGTGCGAGCGGACGTCCAGAACTAAATAAATTAGCATTAGCAGCGACGAGCCTAGTACTAGTGGACAGCACAAGGCCGCACAGGAAGAGAAAAGAGAGATTGAAGGCGACGTACGAAGTGCTTATAGTCCGAAATCTATCCTCCCTCTCCGAACTTGAAACCGCCCATCTTAGTCTGCTAGGAACAAAATGAGATCTTCATGTTCATCCTCTGAAGGTCGTTCCTTCGCTTGGTAACTGCTCGTGCTGTAGATGAGTGTACGTCGATGGAGTGCGCGCTACACCTAAGGAAGGATGCACCGGTGAGCCGTGAGGTTGAATTTGGGTGTCAGCACGGTCGTCTGAATTGGCAACTCACTGATCACCAAATATGTTTCACGATTGACTTTCTTTGTCCCCAGATGGTCTCATTCCTCGACTTCACTTGAAGGTGTGTTGCTCGTATGTCAGAGGTTATCAGTACTCACTGGACAGTCTCTATCCCATGCTTGAAGAACTTGAAGAATTTAGTCTCCCCAACGAACTCAAAAAGTTGGAGAGGGGTCGAACTTTTTGCTCCCCAGCGGCTTTGAACCAACTTGTCCGACTCACACCATCTTACACCAGTGCTCGACACACAGGCTGGGACTCCGGTAAGGAACGACTATCTTCCTCTAACTTATCAGAGTCTGGCTTTGGGAGACTAGGCCGGTAATGCACCCCATGCATCCATCGTATGTATAACTTGGCTGAACTCGAAACCCATTCCACGAACCCGACTTACTCAGTGGTACGTCAATCCGAACGGGATGGAACTAATCAATGTCAGTCCGACTTCCCCGCAACCACTCCACGCGAATTGATATCTTCATCCTGGCATGCATGGAGCACCCCCAATCAGGCGTCGACTCCAGTATCTGGACCGAGTTTGCATAAGGTGAGTGCCCAGTACTCACTGCACAATCATTGGCGTCGAATGGCGAGCGCCAAGTTTCCCCCGATGGTCAGTCAGTCACTATCAACTTATCCGCTCTGGAACCTATCAAGTTCCCAAACGTATCAAACTAAACTACCGTTATATAATCGTACTCTCTAAAAGGCTGTGATTTAGACGTCATGAAGAAGAAAGAAAAAAAAGATTCGTACCATACTATGTACGACATATGATCCCGACAGCAACGAACAAAGCGATGTATGTAGTAGGCCTGGATGAGGAGAAAAAGAAAAAAAAGAGGTAACGTCACACAAAAAAATGTGTACAGTACTAGGATGGTATGATGAGGGTAGTGGGGGTGAATGAACAATGAAAGCTTTGAACCTGGATGCAAAAAAACTTGAAAGGAGTGTCTGTGTGGTCCGAATTACAGTACCTACTCGAGTGTTTACCGTTTAGGATTATATAAGTAACGTACGGCCAAGAGATAACGATAGGATGAGGGCATGTAGATACTCCACCGTCCGTGTCTTTGTGTGTGCGGCTGCAACTTCGGTGCATAAGTCAGTCGCAGTGCGCGCTGTGTAGCGACCGGCACATAGGGTATGTACCTATTAAAATAACGTTCAGGGCTAACTGCAGTACATAGTTGGGGGAAAAAATTGACACACGCACAGAGGTGTCATGCTGCAAAGCGCCAAACCAGCACCTCTCTCGTCTTCTAGCACCCTCCTGCGTACTACATATCAGGCACAGGAACAGTGTCAGTCAGTGATATGACGCTTGATTCGGATCACATACCAAACTATTCTTCGGCTTTGGTTGATTCCACGCCGTCAAGTTTGGGTCTGTTATAGCGGTGTACAACTTGTCAACCACCTCTGTACACCCGTGTAACACAGCCACTCACCCTTGTACACATCCATATGCCGGTTGATGTAGTCCGCTGTAGGGTAATTTTCTGGGTTGCATCCGATATTGGTCTCCCCGCGCCGTTGGTATACGCGTACGTAGTCCACACGCATCTCAGCCGGGAACGTCTGAGTGCTCATGTCGATCGGTTGCCCGTTGGCTGTGGAGGTGGAGATCAGAATGAACCATTCGCATCAGTAAGGAAGATCGGAGAGGCTCACGCGACTTCCCAAGGTTCAACACGATGCTCTGTGCAGAGTATCAGACTCGGACACATTCCAAGGGATACATCAAGGGAATTGAAAGGGTAGGTTACGCACCATAGGTTCCACCGATATCAGGCGCTGTCCCACCTGCGTCCCGACTGCTCCCAAATCAGGTCCTAGCGCACCAGCGCCCATCCTCGCCGTCGGCTGTCCCCCCGTCTGCCAAATGATGTACCCGTCCGATGCATTCTTCGGATTTGACCAGTATTCAAAACCTGACAAACACAAGTACGTTGTAAGTCATTTCGCCTCGTCGGTACAGTACGGTGTCCGTTCAGAACACACGTGCAATGTATGGATACATACCGAATGTGGTGAATTGGCTGCCAGAACCTGGCGGGGGGAGCTGCGTTAATGCAGACACAGACTGTTGACTATATGCGAGGATTCGTAATAAGTTCCATACAAGGATTTCCGGGAGAAAAAAAACTCACAATGCCGATCCACTACACAATTGCCGCAAGGGTTCAATTAGCATGCGAACAATTTCCACAAATGTCCGCAAGTGCATGATGCATGCGTTAGTCGCATCATGGAGCCGGCACGTAGCTCGCATCACCTCGCCTTGCATGGCGCCACCGCACACCTCGCAAGATTAAAATCGGACAACAAAACAATGACGTACTGATGACTATCCGGTGTCGTAATATTCGGTGAATAGATGTGCCACTTGTCCTGCGTGTCGTTTTGATAGAGGTAATCGTGCGTGAATGGTGCAAACCGTGCAGATTGCGAGACCATCTGACCAGTCCCAGAAGCACCTTGGGTGATGCTGCCATGCTCCACCTCGAGAAGGTCGATTTCAGGCGCTCCACGCCCAACGTTTGTCGATGGCCCTGGATGGTCTTCTCCCGGACACGTGCATGATCTAGTTATGCAAGCAGTCGAAAACAGGCGACATAGATAGCGATCCGGCACACACAAGAACACTTGGTATCTCTTCCGAAAATTAAAATTGGGGGAACTCACGAGAGACGCTGGCCAGGCAGCCACGATAGAGCGTTCGGTGGGGACGCGTTCGATTGGAGTGCAGCAGCCGGTCCAGACCCATCAGCGTAGGTCTGGTTCGGGAACGTGCCTACATCACACGAGTCGTAACTGCGCTATCCATGAGCAATGACTACACGAAACGAGGATAGAATGCGCACGAGTAGGGCCATACGCCATCAGCCGTAGCAGCATACCCAGGTCTTGCTAGATTCCCCATCGTCCACGCGCCCCGCCACTGCGTAAATCCCCGTCCATAAGCAACAGCACACAGGACGAAAGGAACGATGCACCTACATATCCCTGCGCCTCCGCGATCCCCGGCAAGCTAATCGCCACCTCAATATACCCCCTCGTGAAACAAAATTTATTCCAGCTCTGCAACATGCCGCTCCGCCAACCCAACGCGTTCTCCGGTTCACTATCCATCACGATACTTAAGTACCCCCCCTGCTTGGTCGTGACCTGTGCTGGGTCATAGTATTCCTTGTCGTTGGTCGTCAGGTTAGCTGCTTCCCAGTATTTATCGTCGCCTGGCCCAAATGTCCGTCCGGGTTTGTTGAACTCGTCAGAGAAGACTAGGTCATAGGTGTAGGTGTCGAATCCTGTGCGGGTCAGCGCGGATGCAGGTGTATCAGGGTCGATGACCAGTGGCACTGGTAAAGAATACCTGGTCACGCGTATACGTAATGATGTCAGCATTTTACATATATGATCACAAAGGAGAAGAAAGAAAAAAAAAACGAGGGAGCGGACTTACAGGCCTCCTGGGATGGACACCTGCCCTGTTGAATTGACCAGTGTATTCCCGACGATGGCCGCACTAAATTCGTGAGCAGTGAGGTAGTGGTAGGCCGGGTAAAATATGAAGAGGAACATGAGGCCAAGGATCAAAAGGAACAAGGAGCCGACGTTGAGGACAGCACGGAGATTCATCCGCGAGGGCGGGCGCAACCTAGCGTCCTCAGGATCATGCAAAAAATCGTCTTCTTCGGGCTCGTTGGTATGTTCGAGATCAGGATCAAAAGCATACGGGACGAGTGCGCCGTGTTTGAATGCGCCATAAGGGTACTTTGAGTCCGATGAAAGAGAGAAAATGGAGTCACCGGACGTAGACCACACCGAGTCTCTATTGGCAAGTACGTTTTTGGGTGGCTGGAGAAGGTGGGTATCCTTTGGGTCTGTGCTGGTGGCTGCTGAGAGACGGTAGAGAATCATTGATCCACGATGGCCCGGTGCGTATGGGTCCTGAGATGCGAAAGCTTGTGACTCCTCCGAAGCGACGCGAGGGATGAGCATGGTGCATGGTCTCGAATGGGGTGATGATCGCACTTGAGGGCATGGAGCGTTTGGGTTGAGGGGAGACGAGACGAATGCGACAGCTGACATGGTACGCGAGGGAGCCCTCACATGTGCTGATGAGGATGTTTCGGATGGGGGGGAGTCGACGCGGCGGGAGGTGGTGGTGGGGGGTATCGTTGTCGTCGTGGTAGTGACAGGCTGCAGGGAATCATGATCCACGCTGTCGGATGGTGTGGGCGACGAAGTGACCTCGGCGCTTGGCGTATCGGTGCCAGATACGCGCGGCGAGGATGGGTCACTGCTGCTGCTGGATGCGGGGGGCGACAACGATGGGCTTGTTTCAGCGCTCCCAACCATCCTGACCTGCAGCGTGCGTGGGTGCGGGGGCGAAAGAACGGAAGGAACGAGGAGGGGCGAAAAGCGCCCGGCTGAAGAGAGAATGTCACGTCGCACTGGAGTGAGGGGGACAGAAGTTCCTGTCAGTCCAGCACAGGAATCAAGGAGCACCAGGTCGAATGTTTTGCTGGCAGTCACTTGTCCTGGCCGAGGAACTGGCAAACGAACTACTGAGCTTATGTAATCAAACTCATGGCGCGCCAAGCTGCCAACTCGGATCCCACATCGCAGACAGCAGCGACGACGACGACAAGGGAGACCTGGGGCGTCGACTCCGACTTCTCCTGGTTAAATTTATATGATCTGCTGATCATCGCCTTTGACGAATTTGACTATCGACTCTCTGTTCGGTCGTCGTATCTCCACTTCTAGGCTGCAAATGTTGCCCAACTTATCGGAGACAAAGGAGGGACTACCAAATTCAGTGTACATTCAGTAGTGAACCTGTGCCCGTCATAATCTATCCTCCTGCGGACTGATATCGCCGTGTTGATGTCACCCGTCAACGCACAGGTAACTTGTAAGAGCCAACCGAGTCTAAGACACAATTTCTCGAATGGCTCTCCATTTTTGTGGCGAGTGGTTCTTCCATTTCTTGAACAAGATGCCCCAGGATGGAAAGCCACTTGTCTTCGAAAAGAATAAGAGAATGACGTCAGCCACTGCCAGTGGACCATGAGAAGGTCTCGCGGACCTTGCCGGACCCGAGCTCTGCCTTTCTTTCTTTCGCCGTCGTCGTCGTCGTCACCGTTCGAATCAACGCCTCAGATCAATGACCCAGCCTTCGTCACCAGAGTGTAAGTGGCACCTTTATCACCAACCTGCATCTCACCGACAACACCCAATGCCAGACCCCCACTCTTCCCCTGATATCCGCAGAATGACTTCCAACTCGACGCTTCTCACTCCCTCTCATAGAGAGCACAAAGTCTCAACCCATCCATCTCAGCATTTACAAACAGGCTCTGCAAGACTCGGCTCTCGCTCTCCTTCTTCGATACCCTCATCGCCTACATCTGCGTAAGTTGCCACCGCCACTCGCCCACAGACCTACTCACCCCATGTTACTCCCCCGTCCAGCCATTCATCCTCGTCTGCCATATTCGAACGAGACATCGAACCCCTCGGCCCTCCATCCCCGCCGACACACGCTCACCCACCCAACCCCCACCGTATTCCGCGCTCCAAAACCACAGAACAACTCGACCAAAGCGTACCCTCTGTCCTCGACACTGCAGCAGCCATCCTCACATCCGCATCCTGCATGGAAGAAGACCATATCGCAGTCGTCACTCCTGCATGCGAGCGGCCTGTACGCCCTAGCAGCGGCATTGCGAGCCCGATCGGAAGCCTCAGAAGCCGTAGTCCGAGTCCGACGGGCACCACCGGCATCCGCACGCTGAGCTCCGCTGCGCCTCGAGCCAGTCTCCTCCTTAGCGTCCCCAGCTCTCCATCCGCACAGCCCCAGCCCCAGCCCCAGCCCCTCCCCATCCTCAATCCCTCTGCGAGTCCCAAGGATATCAATCAAACCCAGAGGCTTTCTATACAGACCCACCCATCTGCACTTTCTCCATCGATGTCGCCCCCGCGGGATGGAGGAGCTCACACTCGCACAAGTCCTAGTATCAATACTCCGACATCAGTGTATTATTCGACTGTGTCGTCTAACGATGGCTCACCGACTACGACGACGCTTGAACACCCCCGCGCACCCATACCCACGCAGACCCAACCCCAATCGCAGATCTCCTCCCACACCCACACTTACTCTCCACCCGCCCCAGCATCCATCCTCTCCGCCAACCCAGCACACATCCTCTCCCCATCTTCCCAATGCTCTGCCGCCGCTCCCCACACCGCTGTCACATCCACAGGCTCTCCCTACACCTTCCCCACCACCCTCTCTCACCCTCCCTCTCCTACTCCTAACCAAAAACGCCTCTCATTCATCTCGTACACGGACTTGTTGGCGTCCACGCCTGCAGCTACCGTTCCGCTTTCGTCGTTCACAAATTGCTCTGCGGCAGATCCGCCACCTCATATTCCGCGCGTTTCTGGAATGACCACGCACTATGGTGGCTCTCGTGGCCGCGAGCGCGGTGGCGATCATAGAGACGGGGACAGGGAACGCACCGTGAGTGGAGGTGATAGGGATAGTGTGATGCTGTTCGATGATCTGGGCGGAGAGTGGGCACGAGAGGGTTTAGGAAAGGGACTGGAGGAGAGGTTGGAGGCGTTGATGGCTGTGCCCTGATAAAAAGGTCGCGGTCCAACTCCGAGCCGATTCGCATCAAACGCTATCGATTTCGGTTTTTTTCGTGTTGACGACAACGGTGCGCATCGATTGATGTGGACACGCCGTTTCCAAATCCAAAATGCAAATTGAGCCGCGCAGGTTATTATGCTATTCTACTTCGCTTAACTCCTTACACCAAGCTATGAAACGACTTCTCCGAGCGGGCCGCTTCCCTTCTCTCTCCCCCAGGCTCTCGCATTCCATCCATTTCACTTCGCACGACTCGAGGCCCAGGAAAAAGGGCAAGGGGAGCGCATACGTTCTCAAAAGGATAATTCTCCTACTTCGTAAACGATAGAAAAAATGAAATCAATAGTTACCTCCTTATGTTTTTTTTTGTTACTGTACTATAGCTATAGGGAATTGTACTACCGTAATCTTTGTCTTCGTTCGTCTATGCCATACTTTCTTGTCTTCCTTTTTTTGCTACTACTACCTGTATGATTTTAAACCTCCTTCGACGTCGTGACCTGCGCTCTCTATGGCATCTGGCGTAGGCACACGATTCGTCCCATATCACATGGTCATTCACTTCATGGAAAATGCGCGCTTTTTTTTTTTTCACCATATCCGCGATTTCGACAACTGCTCAAGCTCTGCAAGTCTATTAGACACACCGACTGATTTATCAATGTCACTCAAAGAGTTTGCAACTGCAGCAGAGATTACTAGGTTTCCAATCGATCTGAGAGTGTCCCTAGGCGACTTGGGTGTCAAATGTTGGTATATATATCAGCGATGGGCGCGATATTGGTCCCGGCCCATCATGCCCATCAGGCTGGACATCGGGTTGATCGCGTTCCCAAGCGTCCATCCGATGCATGTACTAGGCTTACAGTTCTCTGAAAGACGTCCGAACGATTTCTACCACCACCACGCCGTGGCGTTGATTGGGCGATTCCCTTATCTCTGCAGCGCTTGAATTTTGGCACAACGACTGATAAGCGCTCTAATATCGATAAGCCGCGCCTCATGTCGTCCGTGCGACACTTCCTCCTTGTGCTCTAACCACGGTCGCCGTTTGCCTCGACAGTACTCGTTCTACAACCCCGGCCCTCCGTCGTACAATTCTCCAGTAGGCTGGTTATCGCGAGAATGGCTCGTTCTGTCAAAAACTTCTTGTCAGCTTTGTCGTGCAGGAAAAGGAGTGAGTAGTCGTTAAACTTATGTACCAAGTTGACCGTAAGGTAATATCGATGATGGTATGGTAGCAGACATCTCTCCCAGCACCGATGAAGAGAGGGTTCATCCGGATCCCGACATCTCTTCAAGGACCGAAGACAATGTTCATCGGGCTCTAGACATCTCTCCAAGCACCGACGAAGAGAGGATTCGTCCGGATCCTGACATTTCCTCTAGGACCGAAGACAATGTTCATCGAGCTCCAGACATCGCTCCAAGCACCGACGAAGAGAGGCTTCGTTTGGATCCCGCGAAAGTCAAAGAGCACTTCGATCGCATTGGTCACTTCAGAATCCTCGTCATCGGCAGATCAAATGCAGGTAAAACGACACTTTTGCAGCGTGTTTGCAATACTACGGAGCTTCCGGACATTTTCAATGCAAAAGGTGAAAAGGTCAAGTACCCCATCCTGCATACATTCCTTCAAGTTACTGACGTGTGGCAATTCGCAGATGGATCCTGCGATCGTGCATGGGTCCCTGGAGGTGAGCTAGGAGCTTGGCTGGTGATATGAATTACACTAACTGTGTTCAGAGAGGGTGTCATAACATTGAAGATGAACTTATTTTTCAGAGTAACCCAGGCTTCATCTTTCATGACTCACGAGGATTTGAGACTGGCTCTGTGAATGAGCTGACCTTGATGAAGGACTTTGTGGCTGATCGAGCAGCTGCAATGAAGTTGGGAAAGCGCATTCATGTCATCTGGTAAGTCCATCATTGGAATTGAGAATTTAAACATTATTGGGATGTAGGTATTGCTTCTCGATGGCTGATTACGAGAGGCCAATTTTGGCTGCAGAAGAGAAGTTCTTCAATGAATGCAACACAGGGAATGGTAAGCTAGTACCTTCTTGCCATTGATATCATGATTCTGATATGGTTGTTGGGGAGTGCCTGTGATTGCTGTATTGACAAAGGCTGATGCCTTAAAGGTGCCTGCTCTCAACCAACACATGAGAGAAAAGGGTTTGACAATGAGAGAAGCAATGCCAAGGGCTGGAGAACTGGCAGAACAGATGTTAAGGAGGCTGAGGGCCAGAATTGAAAGCCAGCTGAGTGGTTGCAAGCATCCTCCAAAGGCCTATTTGGAATTGGCCAGTAAGTCATTAGGATTGATATTGTATTATATTTGTTCTGACCTGGACACCTCAATGCAGGTATGAATCAAGAGGGTGCAGATTGTGGTCCACTGCTAAGATGCACAGTGGATGCTCTTGATGAGGTGGAACTGCAGAAGCTAGTAATATCAACACAGCAAGTGAACATTGATCTGAACATTGAATATGCTGTCAAGAGGTAAGGCAGTAATCTTAACATATTATTGTTAAGTAACATTTTTCCATGTGACAGCACACTGAAATCATACATGTTCCTACATGAATTTGAAAAGGTAAATATGGAACTGGGCATATTGAGCTGGATGCCATATAAGGTTAGGGAAGCATTGATTATGTGTTGGCATCATAAAAACAGTCACAACAGGTGATTAAACTTGCAAGAATAACATAATGAAATGATGTTCTCTGATCATTATTACTACTGGGCTGTTGGGTTGATAGTTTGTGAGTGATTTCATGTCAGGTCCAGCTGGGTCCCTTCTCACTGTCCTCACTCCCACTCTGGTCCTGTTGGCTTGACAGGGAGTGAGTGATTTCATGCCAGGTCCAGCTGGGTCTCTTTCTCACTGTCCTCACTCCCACTCTGGTCCTGTTGGCTTAACAGCAAGTGAGTGATTTCATGCCAGGTCCAGCTGTCCCTTCTCACTGTCCTCACTCCCACTCTGGTCCTGTTGGCTTGACAGCGAGTGAGTGATTTCATGCCAGGTCCAGCTGGGTCCCTTCTCACTGTCCTCACTCCCACTCTGGTCCTGTTGGCTTGACAGCGAGTGAGTGATTTCATGCCATGTCCAGCTGGGTCCCTTCTCACTGTCCTCACTCCCACTCTGGTCCTGTTGGCTTGACAGCGAGTGAGTGATTTCATGCCAGGTCCAGCTGGGTCCCTTCTCACTGTCCTCACTCCCACTCTGGTCCTGTTGGCTTGACAGCGAGTGAGTGATTTCATGCCAGGTCCAGCTGGGTCCCTTCTCACTGTC